>Ga0307988_1000083_pt1 | contig 79064 bp, 70 predicted proteins | sample EllFjometagen183_FD_203166 | JGI IMG/M metagenome (GOLD analysis project Ga0307988, IMG submission 203166) | Marine microbial communities from Ellis Fjord, Antarctic Ocean - #183 | ecosystem: Environmental > Aquatic > Marine > Unclassified | place: Southern Ocean | collected 2014-10-08 | reverse complement strand
GGAGAGAAGATTATAATTTCAGACGACCACATAGCAGTTTAAATAACATGACACCGATGGAGTTCTACATGTTGAAAACAACCGAAATCGCTAACCTTGCGGTGCTGAATAAGATGGGGTAACGTCATTACTTCTGATAACATTAATTTTTTGAGTTCATTTACAGATTCAAATTTATCTATATGTGCAAAGCTGTCGTCTCATCACCATCACGTATTCAACCCAAGCCTGATACAAAATTTATATCGCTTTGAATTCTTGACGATTACTGTCTAATGCAGACACTGACATGTAAAACAAAAGTTCTTTCATTCTGCGTCAGCTTATCAGCCGATATCACCCCTTTCACAAGTTTAAGCTGACTGCTTTTACAGCATTTCAAAATATTTAAAATCATCACCCTTCTTCATCAGAAAAAAGATAATCTGAAATAATAAATCACTCATCAAGAGACACAAGGGGCTAATGATTATAGGTAGTTAATTTATTTTTTGATATAACTCCTTGATAACTTCATACTTATCACCAGTTCTAAAACATTCATACAGCAATAAAAAACTTTCTGTAGACAATAAAGTTTATTACTACAAGGGTATTACTGATATGAATATTTTATTCTGCTCTTGTTTTCCTTTTTAAGTTTATACCGCCATAATACTCTGTAAAGATCTCGATATATTTATTTCTTCAGCAATCAGTAATTCAATTAATAATTTTAATGTCTGACTGACTGTCTGCTACAGTAAAGACTGGGCTAGTCAATGATACGTCTGATACAAGGTTATCTATTTAAAGCATGTTGGTTCCTTCAGTTTTTCCTATTCTGTTCTTTATTTCTTTAGGCTATGGTTCTTTTATTTATTTTTAATGAGTTGGTTCTTTATTTTTATTCATGAATCTTAAAATATCATCTTTAAAAGTCTGATAAATATGGATAAGGAGAACGCTTTAGAACAATTTTAAAATATTTAGCATGTCATAACATGTGTTTTGAAAAATAATTTGATATCGTTGAAATTCACACAGCAGATCATTAAAAATTTTCAGTCAAGGCAAACACACAAGTCCTTTCAAAAAGAAATATCCAGAAATCAGAAATCTTAAAAAAAGAAAAGACCTGAAAATAAAAAATTAATGATCAGGAAATAAAGAATAATCGCCAACCAAAAGAAAAAAGGTAATCAAAAGAAAAAGATAAAACAGGAACAGAAGAAATAGAATGCCTTGATTTAATCACTCACCTTGTTCTGACCTGTAAATACCTCGCTGTTATTAATTTAAGCAGTATAGCAGACAGTAGTAAAAGTTATATTTATTTACCTGATCCTGATGGGTGGTGATTATCTTATTCGCTTCATTAAGGCTTAAATTTTATACCGCCATATCTGTATCTGGAACTTATCTGGAACATTACCAGTATCAGGAGGTGTCAGGATTTTGTAAAAACCTTTTTACTTTTTTAAAACATTTTCTTAGTGATTTATTTGTTGAAATGTTAAGTGTTTCTCTGCATTTTTAATTTTAATTATTATGTCCAATACAGACACTAAAGCAGTTGTTGTTATTTGCTTACATTATTATAGGCTTAGTCATCTACCAGCTCTTTAGCAAATCGATTGTAATTTTTAACTTTCATGATTCTATTCTCATAATCACTCCTCCGTCGGTGCCTGCTTTTCTCTTCCCTCTTTTTTATTTCCTTCTTTTCAGCTTTGAAATATTGAATAAGACCTGCAAAGGCACTTATTTCCAAAGTACTGCAAAATGCTGTGGCATGAAACATAATTTCCGATAGCTTTTCATCTGAAAATTTCTTTTGCCGTGTACAGTCCTCTAACCATTTTCCGAGCTTCTTCATGTCAATTTGCAGATCATCCCTTAATAATCTTTCGTTTTGGCTTTCAATAAAGTTTCTTACATCAAACAAGAAAAGGTCTGTGATTGTAGATATTCCTGTAGCTCTTTTAATGACAGATGGCCCTTGCAGACGCCATTCTCCATGAACACAAGGTTTTCCATTGACCTTAGAAGGGCGTGCATATAGAACATATTTACAGGTATTTCCACCACATGATATTGTTGGTGTAATATACAGGCCTTTTTTTAGTTTAGGATTCTCTTGTTTGTTTGGATCAAAAACAAAATAACTATTTGCCCATCGTTTTCTTAACTTCCCACGATCTTCTTTAACTTCTGATACAGCCTGATCTTCAGACTCTCGAAAGGTGTCCTTTGTTACCTCCAAATAAGTAATATAGTATGGTCTTAATTTCCATTGATTTATCCGTAGGAGCTCAAGGGCTTTTTTTGAAGGTGCAACGATTTCTAAACTGACCCTGTTTCCTATAGTACTAGCTTTTTTGTGGGGTTTTCTTATCTTTAAAGAATAACATTCTCTTCTGATTTCCTTTACAGGGAGAACATCCAGTATGAAATCCAAATCTTTTTGACTGTTAACCCTTATTTTATCAAAGTGATAATTACAATTTCCTATTTGTTGCATCGTGATTCCTCCGTCTTGAAATTATTATTCTTTAATTCTTGGCAATATACTTTTTGAATCTGTTTCATCAGTTTTTGCATTGCAATCAGATTTTCTTTTATGATTTTGTTTTTCTGATTTAATATTTCCTGATCAAATTGCTTCTCTGCTTCTTCATACTGTCTGTTGAGGGAAGATAATTCTGTTTTATCGACAGCACCTTCCATCAGGCACTCAATTCCAAGCAGGGCAGAGTCTTTTTCTTTTTGAATTTCTGATTCTGATTTTTTGAGCTGAGATTCAAGCATTTCCTTAAAATCTTCAGATAAATTTGTATCCATTTTATTCTCCTCCTGTTCTGAAATCCATGTTGTGTACAGTAAATGTACAGTGAACTGGAACAAAAAAAGGACAACACCAACAAAGATGTCGTCCCTTTGCTCACAAAATTTGCAAGCTATATCAAACAGTAACAAGTACCGTTAATTTTCTAATGGATGTTTAGATGAGTCTGGCAGTCAAGAGGTCGACGGTTCGATCCCGTTCAGCTCCACCATTATTAAATAGAAGGCGCTCGGTAAAAACCGAGTGTTTTTTTTTGGTTTTTAATCAGTAAATATAAATATTAAGAGTTTTGAATTTAGTGCGATAAGTAAAGGTTGAAACATGTAGTTTGCTTTTGTGGGTTGTTTTATGGACTTTGCTATAATTGTTGACTATTTTTTAATAAATATTATTATTAAGAGAGTATTTTTCTAAGAATTAATCCTGATTACAAGGTTTCACAATGCCTCTTTCCGGTGATACAGAAACAGTTTACCTTTTCAGTATACTGCAGCTTTTATGTAATGATAAAAAGACAGGTGTGCTGCGTGTATGGAAAGGTATTGAAGATGTCAAAATTTATCTTAATGAAGGAACTATTATTTACGCTACCGGGTCTCAAAAAAAGTTTCGGTTGGGCTATTTACTGAGAACTTCTGGTATCGTTTCCGCACAGAATATAAGAAAGTGCTTAAAAATTGCCAAACAGAAAGAACAGGCTTTAGGCAAAGTTATGGTTGAGGAGGGTGTTGTAACAAAAAAGAAATTGACTGATTTTATGCATGAAAAAGTGCAGGAAACGCTTTATGATCTTTTTATGTGGAAAAAGGGAAACTTTGAATTTAGTCAGTCCCACTTTAACCTGACGGGACATGTAATCACGGAACTTAACACCATGGAGCTAATTCTGGAAGCTTCAAGGCGGGTGGATGAACAGGCAGCCAAGGAAGTAAGTGGTTCTACAGATGATTTGTTGGATAGTCTTTATGATGAGGAATCTATAGAGTTTACCTCAATAGGGGTGCCCAATATCTCTACCTTAGATGACGATAAAGAGACTTAAATCTCTGTATAGGATATTTTTTATGTAGTAAGTTTTATATGTTTTATTGTTTGGCAGGGCTTAAGCTTGCTGCCGGCAGGAGGTGCAATGCTTAAGAGTATGGTAACGGGATTTAATGGTTACGCAGTACAAACCAGTATGTATCTTTACTGTCTGGTCTTTTTTGCGGGAATCATTCTGATTTTCTCGGTCACTCCGACGATTGCCGGAGGCATTAATTCAGGTTTAAACGCACATCTCTGCGGGTACTCTGTATTTTCTTTTACAGCGCTTCTTTTTTTCAGAGCAAAAGGAATTAATCGTGTTTTTTTAAAGGCAGCTCTTTTTGCGGGAATGTATGGTGCTTTTATTGAAATAATCCAGTTTTTTCTGCCGTACCGTCTTTTTGAGTTTTTAGATATGGCTATTAACTTTTCAGCTGCTATTGTGGGTACTGTTCCGGGTTACTTTCTCGTTAAAAACAAATGGATTTAAATCATAATTTTATTAAGTTTAAATATTTTAACCAAATATTAAGAGGTCAGTTATGAAAACGGATGTATATGCTTTGGGTAGTGCCTTAATGGATATACAGATCTATGTTAAAGATGAAATCTTCGATGAACTGGGCATAGAGAAAGGAAGTATGCATCTAACAGATCATGACCAGCAGAAAGATATCATAAAAAAACTTCTTGGCAATGATCTTTCTGACCTTGAAAAGCCAGGGAATAAACTTCAGACTGCCGCAGGCGGAAGTGCGGCAAATACTGTTTATGGTCTCTCACAGCTTGGAGGTGCGGCCGCACTTTGTGGAAAAGTTGCGAAAGACGGGTTTGGCGATCTTTATATTCAGCAGATGAAAGACAGCGGTGTTTTATTTAATGAAAAACAGGTGGAGTATGGAATGACCGGAACCTGTGTGGTTCTTATTTCTCCTGATGCACAGAGAACCATGCTTACCTGTCTGGGGGTTTCAAGCGAGATATCATATGATGATATTGACGAAAAACTTTTAAAAGAGAGCAAATATGTTTATCTCGAGGGATATCTTTTTGATAGTGAACTGGCCACAGAGACAATTATGAAAGTTGTTGATACTGCAAAGAATAACAATATTAAAATAGCGCTTACTGCTTCTGATCCCTTTTGTATTGAACGCCATAAAGACATATTTTTAAGTCTTTTAAATGACAATGTAAATCTGCTTTTTGCAAATGCTGTAGAAGCAAAGGCGCTAACCAGTACTGAGAACAATGGTGAAGCGATAAAAGCGCTTTATGGGTTGTGTAAAAACATTGCGGTAACTGATGGAGAACATGGTTCCACTCTTAGCTTTGACGGACAGGCCGTAAAAATCAAACCTTTGATGGTTACAACGCTTGATACAACAGGTGCAGGTGACTCCTATGCGGCAGGGCTGCTTTACGGTATTACCCATGACTACCCCTTGGAGGCAAGCGGAAAAATAGCAAGTTTTTATGCTTCGCGTGTTGTTTCTCAGATTGGGCCCAGATACGCTGGCAATATAACGGCGGAGATGAAAAGTTTAAAGCTGTAAGAGTTAATAGCAACAATAAAACTATAATAAAAAAACAGGTTATAAATAACCTGCCTTTTTAACGGTGAATGATAAAATCCTTCACTATTTGGCAGGTTTTTGATTTTACTTCAGATACCTTTTTCTTTACTTCAAGCTGCATTACAGTTTTTCAAAAACCTCAAGTTTTCAGTTTTAAAAAATCTTTAAGAGTTGTATATTTTGCCCTGCGGTTTTTGTTAATAGACAATTCCGAACAGAGAGAAATGAATGAATAAGATTTCAACACGAGATGTATAAAACCTGTGGATATCTCTGTTGGAAAGTATAATTTGTCTTGTAAAGAGGGGTTATTGAGCAGATTGCTCAATAATGGAGCACTTCAAAATATGATGTAAAAACAATATCTTACCTTTTAGACTGGGGATAGATACGGTGTCTTAGTGAACTATTATTGGAAAAGCGAAGACATTTCAAGGGGATATTGTTTTTTGTTAAGATATGCTTGTATATAAATGCAAAACATTAAATGATTGAGGGCTGTATTTCAATTGTCTTTAATAAATAAAAGGAATATTTTAGAATAAGAGTGTGTAAAATACGTAAAAAAAGTTAGGGGTTTTCTTTAAGCTATATCTTTGTTTTTTTAGTTAGATCTATAAAGGCTTGGCGGGTACCATCTTCTTTGTCTCTTTCACTCCAGATAAAATCACTTGTTGTTCTTTCATTCGGGGGATTTGTTGCTTCTTTAATTTTTATTATTTCATCGATGTTATCTAAAAAGACATCTGTTATATCAGGGTCAAAATGTTCTTCTCTGTCTTTTCTTATTATATCAACAGCAACTTCAACCGGATAAGGATTTTTATAAGGACGGATAGAGGTCAGGGCGTCAAAAACGTCCGCAATGCAGACGATCCTTCCTGACAAATAGATATCTTTCCCTGCCAAACCATATGGATATCCTTTGCCGTTCCACTTTTCATGATGTGAAATTGCGACTTGTCTGCCGTAATTTAAAATATCAGATTTTGGGTTGTCCAGAATATTATAGCCAATGATGGTATGTTCCTGAATAGTTTTAAATTCAGCATTGGTCAGTTTGGTTTTTTTTAAAAGAATATTATCGGGTATACCGATTTTCCCCATATCATGCATAGGGGCTGAATAGCGTATATTGTGAATCTCTTGTTTATCAAGGCCCAGTTTTTCTGAAATAAGCGCACAGTATTTGCTCATTCTGACAATATGATCCCCGGTGTCCTCATCTTTATATTCAGCGGCTAGAACCAGGCGGTTAATGGTATCCAGATATGCTTCATTGAGTTCTGCATGAGCACGATTCATTTCAGCAAGAATTTCACGTTCATGCAGGACACGTTTAAGCCGCAGAATTATTTCTTTATAAGGTGTGGGTTTGTGAAGCAGGTCGCTTGCACCTTTTTTGATTATTTTTTCGTAAGAAAAATCTTCAATAAACCCTGTCATTACAATTACATCGGAATCATATTTTTCTTTTATTATTTCTAAAAGCTCCATTCCTCCAAGACCAGGCATTCTGAGATCAGTAATAATTACATCAAAAGATTCTGTTTCAAGAAGTTTTAATGCGTCTTCTGCATTTTCTGCAGTAGAACACATATATCCTTCTGAAGTTATTATTTCAGAAAGCAAATCCCTTATTACTGCTTCGTCGTCTACTGCCAGAATATGGATCTGGGGGGAGTTTATGTTAATTGTCTTTTTCATAGAGGTTTTAGTGAAAAAAATAAAAAAAGTTTTATATAATAAATATTTTGTATTGTATTTTTAATATTGCTTTAGTATGTCGTGTATTATTTTTTATATCATAAAGTTCGCTATATTTCTATATTGAGAGGGAAAAAATATAAAACTAAATCATTGAGTAAGATCTTAATTATAAAACATAACATTAAATTATAATATAAAATATGTTAACAGTCAACCTTAGCAGAGAAAGTAAAGGTCGGAATATGAAGATTCCTGGTTTTTTAGGAAGGTTTGAACTGAATTTAGAATAATGCAAAACTGTTAATATTATTACTCAAGCTTAAGATTGACATTTAATCCTTTTTTGTCTAAAAAGAGTTTTTATCTGTTTTTTAATATATTTAAAGACCTTTTTTGAAAATATGATTTTTTTGTACTATATAAAATAAATCAATAAAAAACTCAGAATTGAAAAATAAAAATAAGATTATGCAGAGAGATTTAGTTTTTGAGGAATTCTAAGAGTAAATGGAAGGGACTTAAAGCTGTTAAAAAATGCTCGGCGAACGAGAAAACATATGGTCGAGAAAATTTAAAAAACCTTTTCTGCTGTTCCTTTGAAAAAATACTGCCAGAACATAATATGTAGAAAACGATATTATATAATATAAAATATATTATTTATTATATTTATGTCACTTAATTAAAAATTATATAATTTTATTATAAAAGAAAGATGAACTGAAAAGACCAGAAATTATATTCTTCTAAAACAAATTTAAAGCTCTATCTCTAAGTTTTTTAAAAAACAGAAATTTGAATATAATGTTTAGCTCAGTTACTAGGGTTTTTTATAAACTACTACAAAAAGAAGAAAAAAATTATTGGAATGCCCTGTTGATTTATGATATAAAATCATTTACACTGGAACACATGGGTTAAACCATAAGTAGAAATTTCAAATACTTAGTGCCCATAAAAATAATAATAGCAACACAGGTAATTAAATCTTTAGGAGGTCAATCATGATTAATGAGCTGAAGAACATTGTTGGAGCAGAAAATGTTCTTGACGACCAGGAGACTTTAGAGCTCTACTCCGGTGACCAGAGCCTTACCCAGGCAAGAAAACCCCTTGCTGTGGTCAAGGTAAAGAACACCGAAGAGGTCCAGAAAGTGGTTAAGCTGGCAAATGAAAAGCTTATACCCATAACACCGTCAAGTTCAGGGATTCATTTCACAGGAGCCAGTCTGCCTTCTCAGGGCGGGATCGTTATGGACTTGTCCGGTATGAACAAAATACTTGAAATTGATACCAGAAACAGAAAAGTTAAAATAGAACCCGGAGTAACCTGGCAGCAGCTTCAGGAAGCATTAAAGGAGCATGATCAGATTCCGCTGAATCCGCTTTTCCCGCATCCTAAAACATCAGCACTTACCAGCACCATTGAGCGAGAACCCATGCTGATCCCCAAGTATGAATATGGTGATCCGATTCTTCCCATGGAAGTTGTTCTTCCAACTGGAGATATCTTCAAAACAGGAACAGCCTCTGACTCACACACTCAGGGAGCATACCCTGAAGGGCCGGGAATTGATTTTTACAGATTTTTCGTCGGCGCACAGGGCACCATGGGAATCATTACCTGGCTCAACATGAAAACAGAATACCGTCCTCAAAAACAGAAAGCCTTTTTTGTAGCATTTAATGATCTTGAAGAAGCGGCTGATCCTATTTATCAGATCCAGCGCAGACATGTTGGGAATGAATGCTTTGTGTTAAGCAGACTGCTTCTTGCTTCTCTTCTCTGCGAAGGAGACGGGGGAGAATTTGATAAGCTGATGGAAGATCTTCCGCCCTATACACTCTGTGTAATCATCGCAGGCGCAATAAGAAGACCGCTTGAAAGAATCGAATATGAGGAAGAAGCCTTAATGGAAATCGCTGCAAACCTGAATTTCGAGGTTAAAAAGACAGTTGGCGGTGTTTCCGGACTTGGAACAACAATGATTGATAAGTTAAGAAATCTTCCTTCAGACGAAGATTACTGGAAGACAACTTTTGAAAACTCCACTCAGGATGTTTTCTTTACCACAACCATGGATAGAGCTCAGGGCTTTACAGATACAGCGCTGGGTTATGCAACAACTTACGGACTCAGCATTGAAGAAATCGGTATTTATATGCAGCCGCTTGAACGGGGCCGCGCATGTCACTTAAGTTTTTCTTTTCCGTGCGATCTGGAAAACGAGCAGGAAAAGGAAAGCATCGGAGAACTCATCGAAGAACTGTGTAAAGATCTTATAAATGAAGGCGCTTTCTTTACCCGTCCTTACGGTCCTCTGGCTGACATGGTTTACAGTAAAGCAACTGGCTATGCAACTATGCTGAAAGAATTGAAAAAGGTTTTCGATCCTAAAGGGATTTTAAACCCTGGTAAACTTTGTCATTAAACATTTTTTATATATAGATGGAGGATTTCATGGCTAAAGATATGTTACTTCCCAAAGATCCCAGATACCTCAAGTATCCTTTGGAGGGACCTTTTGATGAAGAAAAAGCACGCTGGACCGCTTTTAACTGCTCACGCTGCTCAGTCTGCAAGTGGGTTGATTCATGGCGGGTTAAAAGCGCTAAATACGCACGCATCTGTCCGCAGCACACAAAATTTATGTTTGACTCACATTCAGCACAGGGAAAGTGTGATTTGGCACTGGCGCTGATTGACGGCAAGATGAAATGGGATGAAGATCCTGAAATAAAAGATATTCTTTTTCAGTGCACCATGTGCGGCGGCTGTGATGCCATGGATAAAAGCGTCCGGGACGCTGAACTGATCAAGATGTACCGCTGGTTAAGAACAGAATATGTAAAAAGGTTCGGTCCGCTGCCAGAGCATAAAGGAATGCTTGATAGTCTGAAACAGTATGACAATGTCTGGGTCCAGCCCAGAGTGAAAAGAAACAGCTGGGTAAAAGACCTTAAAGATCTGGGAATAAAAGATCTGAACAAGGATAAGGCAGATGTTCTTCTGTTTGTTGGCTGTACCTATGGACTCTCAGATGAACTTAAGGGAACCGTTGTTAACATGGCGAAGATCCTGAAGAAGCTGGGTGTTGATTTCGGAACTCTTGGCGACAAGGAAATGTGCTGCGGCAGCCCGCCTTCAAAAACCGGTAACATGGGCGAGTTTGAGCGTCTGGGCAAGGCAAACATTAAAAAATTCAATGAACTCGGTGTAAAGACAATTCTGACTCCCTGTGCCGGATGCTATGGTACGATAAGAGTCGAATATGAAGAACTCGGAGAAAAGATGAACTTTGAAGTTCTTCATGTCACAGAATATATTGAGCGTCTGACTAAAGAAAAAAAGATCGAGTATAAAAAAGAACTCAACATTTCTGTCACCTGGCATGATCCCTGTCACATGGGCAGAATGGGAAGACCTTATGTTCCGGGTAAAGACCTTGAAGGTGTTTACGAAGAACCCAGAAATATCCTGAAAAATATTCCGGGCGTGGAGCTGGTCGAGATGGAACGGATTAAAGAATATGCCTGGTGTTGCGGCGGCGGCGGTGGTGCTTTCACCGGATTTAAGGACTTTGCCCAGTGGACCGCACAGCAGCGTCTTGAAGAAGCTAAGGACACAGGTGCAGATATCCTGGTAACCAGCTGTCCGTGGTGTGAGACTAACCTTCGGGCAGGAGGTATCGGCATGGAAGAAAAAATGGAAATCGTTGATATCTTCGATCTAATGATGGAAGCCCTATAGGAGGATAAATAGTATGGAAAATATGACAAAACATGAGCAGCATGAAGAAATTTTTAATGCTTTTGAAGCCGCTTTGGGAGAGGGAAATGTCAAAGACAACGCTGCCACAGTAAATGCCTATTTTGGAGACTGGCTGCCCCCGAAGATTCTCGGCATGTCCATGCCGCCGGAGTTTGTTGTGCTTCCCAACGGAACCATGGAAACCCAGGCCGTTATAAAAATATGTAACAGACACAAACTCCCGTTTATCCCTGTTGGATCAAACCAGTGGTCACTCACCAGTGCCCCGAACCGTCCCAATACCGTTTTGATCGACTGTAAACGAATGGGCCTGATTCATGAAATAGACGAAAAAAACATGTATGCGGTGATTGAACCGTTAGTCTCTCTAGCCCAGCTTCACGCTGAAGCAAACAAAAGAGGACTCTATATCGGTTCTCCTGAAGCCAGTGCCCAATCATCTGCCCTTGCCGGACATCTTTTCCAGGGTATGTGGGGTGTCGGCCATAGACTGGGTGTTGCATACAGAAATATCCTGGGTCTTGAATGGGTTCTGCCAAACGGCGAAATTCTTCGTACAGGTTCTTTTTCACAGGATGCTGACAATGGTTTCTGGGGTGAAGGTCCGGGACCTGACCTGAGAGGAATGCTCCGCGGTTATGCCGGTGCCATGGGTGGTATCGGAATGGTCACCAAGATGGCGGTTAAGCTTCATCCTTATCCCGGTCCGAAAGAATGGCCGGCAGAAGGACTTATCCCAAACATGACTTCAACCCTTCCTGAAGATAAATTCACCTGGGACATTGTTAAGTACGAAAGTCTCGAAGACGCTATTGAATTTATGTACCAGATCGGAAAAGCTGAGATCGCCGGCGTGGTTCAGAAATGGCCGACCGTTTATTACAACTGGTGGTGGGCAAACTCAAACGAAGAATACTGGAATGAGTGGAAAAAAGGCACTTTCCAGAACAACGTGAAAAATGCGGTAGGCGTCTCCCTCTGGGGGTTCACCTCTTCAAAACAGACAGATTATGAAAAGCGCGTTCTTGAAGACATTATCGAAGAGACCGGCGGAAAAAGGATCAAACAGGAAGTCTTTGACCAGTGGGTACCCAGAACAGCTAACAACTGGATCCGGGATACAAACGGATCACGGATGATGCGGCCTTCCGGAACATTCCTGGCACTGCGTCTCCAGACCGACACCCTGGATTATTCTGTGGGGCAGGTTAAAACAGGATATAAGTGGGTTGATAAATTTAGCCCGCCGATTCTGGATTCTGACGGTCCCGACTGGATCGGCGGCTATGATTTTGGTCACTTTGGTTTTGGTGAAACTGACTTCCCGGTGGAGAAAAATGCTGAGGCACTGGGCGATCTGTTGGGTAAACTCCTTGAAATGACCAAAGAAGACGTTCAAAACGGCCTTGAAAACGGTGTTGGTCCTTTCTTGGGCGGTACTTATCACGCAATGGCTGCTCCGGTATTTAAATATGACAAACTTTTACGCGGAATCAAGAGGGCGATCGATCCGAATATCGTATCTAATCCGCCACACCAGATTCCTATGGAAGAGTAGATTAAGTGTATAAAAAGTAAAATTGTAAAATATGAATTTTGGAGCTGAAATCTTAATGACTAAAGGAGATATATAATGGAATTGAAAGTTGATTCCCTGAAATGTACAGGATGCCGCATATGCGAATTTGCTTGCAACTATCACCAGGATGAGTCTATCTCTCCAATCGGTTCAAGCATGATGTTCTATTTTGAAGAAAAGAAGAATTACTACGGCATGATGGTAAAAAGAGGGAAAACCCTGTATCTGGGAAGACCGGAAGGCGAACAGCTTCTTAAACCGGGTGAACAGATCGAAGGGGCGGGCGCTAGCGCTAAACCTATTCTTCTTCGTGTTGCCTGCGATCACTGTGAAGAAGAAGATAATGGACCAAACTGCATACAGGCTTGTCCTTATGGCGTTTTGAGCATGGAGGGAGAATAATTATGGAACTTATGAATAATTACAAAGAAGCAATTCTTGTAGTCGATCTTGAATCAAAAGAGTGTGAAACAGAAGACTTAACCGAAGAGCTGGTTGAAAAAGCGCTCGGCGGAGCAGCTATAAACATGGAACTTTATGAACAGTATAAAGACCGTGATCCTCTAATTATCGGAACCGGTTTCTTTACTGGAACTTTTATGCCGGCCGGCAGTGGCGGTGTGATCACCGGCAAAAGCCCAATAACCGGGAAAATTGCCCATGTTCCCTTTGGTCTTTATGCGGGTGTTGAGTTAAAGCTCACTGGTTTTGATTTTGTGGTCATCCTTGGAAAAGCAGATGCACCTGTACGTCTGTGGCTGCATGATGGTCTTTCAGATATTGATGATGCCTCTGATGTCTGGGGCAAAGATGTTTGGGAATCCACAGATAAGATGCGAGAGATATATGGTGATGAAATGATCCAGCTGCTTCTTATCGGCCCTGCCGGTGAAAACAAAGTCAAAGCGGCGTCAGTTTCTGAAAATTACTGGGGCGGAAATGACAGTTTGGGTCTCGGCGCAGTGTTTGGTGAAAAGAACCTTAAGGCGGTATGCATGCGCGGTCTTGATTCTCTGGAAGTGGCTGAAGGTTTCTTTGCAAAATGTATTGAGCTTAAAAACGGAATAATCGCCGGCACCATAAGTGGCAAAGCCGGTTTGAAAGATATTGCAACGGATCTGGGTATTGATGCCGGTGCTATTGAAAAGCTGAACAATGCAACGCATAGAAATAATGCTGGTTATAACTGTCCTTACCCTGCATATACTTATCTTAAATATAAAGAAGCACCCACCGCAATGGAAATGCTGGGTGAAGCAGAACCTGGTTGTCTGGTTTCAAACATCGCCGGATTTGCCGGGCTCAACAGCGCAGGACTTGACGTTTTTGAAGCCCTTGAGAAATGTTACAAACTGGGAATCTATCCGGCTGCTGCGGCAAAGATCCTTACAGATAAGGGCGCTTCTGACATCAGTGCTATAGAAGCTATTGCGGCTGACGGCAATATTGATGAACCGGCACCCTGGCCTATTGACGGTAATCTTGACAAAGCGATCCTTGGCGTTTCATCTGCATTTTCAACAGCAATTCCGCCAAAAGGGATTTTTGCAAACCAGGGCATGGATGCTAATGAGTGGGTGAAGAAACAGGCTATTGCATACACGCTTGGGATTGATCCGATTATCATGCTGATGGCTCCTGAGATTACAGAGGAAAAACTGGTAGAACTTATCCAGATGTCAGGTGAAATCGAAGATTTCAGTGCTGATGATCTGAATAATATTGTTTCCGCACTGATCGAAAAAAGCGCGTAAACAAAGAATAAATCGTAATAATTAATTCAGGAGATGTAATGACCTATCCTAAAATTGAAAAAAAGGTATATGAGCGGACGCTGGAAGACTATCGTGAGATGGCCTGGGGTGATGCACGATGTAACTGGTGTATGAACCAGTGGGGCTGGAACGTTAAAAGCTCAAAGTATAATGAAATATGCCCTGAGTTCAGAAACAACCGTTTCTTTTCCTATAGTGCGATGGGTAAGTTTCAGATCATTCGTGCCCTGCTCGAAGGTGATTTTGATTATGAAGACTCTGAAAAGCTTTTGGAGATCTGCTATACCTGTACTTCCTGCGGTGCATGTGAAATGAACTGTCTGAGGCTGATGGAGAAAGAGCCTTTGAAAGCGGCGGAAGCATTAAAATCAAAGCTTATTGAAATGGGTATCGGTCCGCTTCCTGCTCATAAAGAGCTCCTGAAAAGCATTAAAAATTATGACAACCCTTGGCTGCAGCCAAGAAACCGCCGCAAAGACTGGGCAAAAGAACTTGATCTTAAGGACATCACAAAAGAAAAGTGTGATTACCTGTTCTTTGCAGGCTGTTCTGCTGCTTTTGATAAGAACCTGCAGCATGAGATTAAAAACTCAATAAAAATTCTTAAAAAAGCAGGGGTCAGCGTTGGAATTCTCGGTGAAAAAGAAATCTGCTGCGGCAGCCCGGTAATTAGAATTGGAGACCGTGAAACATTTTTTGGTTTGGTCAAAAGAAATCTGGATCTGTTTAAAAGTGCAGGGGTAAAAAAGATCATCACTCACTGTGCAGGATGTCATAACGTTTTAAAACATGACTATGCAGAAGTACCGGGTATGCCTGAAATTGATTTTGAAGTTATCCATATTACAGAACTTATTGCAAGTCTTGTAAAAGAGGAAAAACTCAAGTTTACCAAAGAAGTCCCAATGACTGTTACCTGGCACGATCCCTGTCATTTGGGACGTCACTGTGGAATTTATGAACAGCCTCGAGATATCTTAAAAGCAATACCTGGTATTCGTCTGGTTGAAATGGAAAGAATAAAGGACCAGGCATGGTGCTGTGGAGCGGGAGCGGGTGTTAAGACGGCTTTTCCTGAAAATGCGTTTAAAACTGCTTCGGAAAGAATTGAAGAAGCAAAAGCTACCGGTGCTGAAGCAATTGTCACAACCTGCCCGTTCTGTGAACAGAACCTTCATGAACCGATCAAAAGAAACAAAGAAAAAATAAAGATGCTTGATTTAACAGATATTATAGAAATGGCCTTATAAAAAACCAATTCCTATTAAAGGGAAATTTAACTGTAACAATCATCATTAACAACAAAAAGGGGAATACAAATGGCAGATTTAACTTATGAAGGTAACAGCGAAGCAATGATAACAAAACTTATTGAATCTTCACCAAAACCTTTCCGCGCAATGACCGAGAAAAAACTTCTTGCCGGTCTTGAAGCCAAAGCAGGCGGTGCAGCCGTAACAGAAGATATGGTTGTTGAAACTGTAAAAGAAATTACCCCGAAACCTTTTGTAGGTATGGCTCTTAAAGGTATTGAAGATCTGAAAAGCTAAGAATAAACTTGTTTTTGCTTTAAAGAGGAAACACTAAAAAGTGTTTCCTCTTTTTTTTGTGCTGATATCTTTCGGCAGGCCTTGCATTAGAGCTCAGACATCATCTGACGTTAATTCATTTTTGATGCAGGAGGAAAGGAAATAGTCAATATTTTTAGAAGTTATATGAACTCTTGTCATGCTTAAGAGTTTGGTACCATTAAAAGGTCAATGTCAATAGGGAACACCTCTCCTGTTACAAAAATTCTTATTTTGTTTGCATTATGACCACCATGGTGAACCTGCTGCTTTTGTTTTGTACCTGTTATTTCTTCGTTTTTGTTAGTACGAAGTCACTGCTTCGCACCAAGCACCCATCAGGGCTAAGACTATCAGAATTTAGCTGTCTGTAGTCCCTGGTATATAATTATGCTCCAGAAAACTTTCAGAACTATATACCCTGTCCAAGCGGTTTTTCTGTCTCACGTTTAATGGCTCAAGGTCTAACCAGTTTTGGCTCATGGTATGGGCAAAACAGTCAGTTATGCAATTTTCATAATGGCATTATAACTATCAATAGTTGAAATATAGTTGTTGTTTGAATGTAAATCAATTCCTACAAAATGGCCCATGATTTATCTTCTGAGTAATTATTATTGTTGTATCCAATAACAGTAGCTTACTTTTAAGAGGTGTTTGTTATGAGTATTTATATGATTATCACGTTATGCTGAATCTGAAAAAAGTTAAAGGTTTTCTTGATTAAATTCATCTTTTTAAACTTTTAACTTTAGCTGGGTTTGAGGATTGTTAAAGTAATACAAAACTATGATATAGAGTCTAAAATTTTAGGATAAAATATTTACAATAATATGTTAGTGTTTTATTTTTTTCCATATTTTTTCTCATATATCTCGGGATAGAGCTTTTTAAAACAATCGGGACAAATGCCATGACTAAATTGTGCACCTGAATGCTTACCAATGTATACCTCTATTTGGTTCCAGTACCCCGAGTCATCCCTTATCTTTTTACAATTTGAACATATCGGCAGTAAGCCACTTAGGGTTTTTATTTCTAAAAGTGTTTCTCTTAATTTATCCCGCTCAATTACTAATGACTTTTCGGCCTTTCTGCGTTCAGTAACTTCTTTATTCAATTGATCGCGGGAAGCCGTAGTTTTATTTAAGGATTCTGTCATTTGATCAAAACTTCTGGACAGTCTTCCGATCTCATCCAGAGAATTTGACTTAACTTTGTAATTTAAATTTCCCAAACCAACTATTTTGACTCCTTTTCCCAATCTTATAATAGGTTTTGAAATTGATACGGCAATCATAAAAGCTATTATAGTTACAAAAAAGAAGGTTAATATTCCTATGATAGTAGCTATACGTTCCAGCTTTCTTAACGGAGTGTAGACCTCTTTAAGATCCTGCTTTGCAATAAAACCCCATCCTGTTTTCGGAAGATATGTGTATGCTGCTAACACCGGTTCACCTCTGTAGTCCACAGTTTCCAAAATACCGGTTTCCCCATTTTTAGCCTTTATGGCAGGGGCTGTTTCCACTTTCAGGCTAAGAGGTAAGCTGTCATCCCAACGTAATGTATTCAGAGCTATAAAATTCCTGTTGAAAATGAGGGTTTCACCAGACATACCCATTCCAACCCAATTTTGAAGAACCCCGTATAGTGATTTTTCAAGGTTAATTCTGGCAACCAGAATACCGCCTATACGGTTATATCCAAACGAATAATAAACAGGAATCGAAAAAGCCATACTTGGTTTTTTCTCTGACTTTGAATAATAAATATCCTGTATAAAGGTTCCTTGATTCTGTAGTGCTCCAGTGAAGCACAGGTCCTTTGAATGGTCTGTTCCCTCAGCCTTTTCATTGGTTGACACTATAGTTTTTTTAGTATCTGTGCTGATGATAAATATTTCATAAAAACAAGAGAAATTTTTCAAGTACCTTTTAAGGTATTCTCTCACAGCAGCAACATCCACTAATTTTTCTTGAGGGTCTTCATCTTTCCATCCAATAAAGGTAACCAGTCCGCGAATTTGAGGATCGTCGGCAATTGTTTTAATATCTCCTTCTCTATGATCAATCCAGTTATTGATTTCGTGAGTTTTTAAGCTTCGAACAGCTTCAAGTTTTTTAACAATCAACTCTTTTTGCAATGGAACCAGATGATTAATAGAGAATATAGCTATAATAAATATTGGAGTTAGTGCCACAGTAACAAACCAGAAGATTAAGCGCGTTTTAATACTTTTGAATTTAAAAACTTTCAAAATGATGCCCCTCAATATTTTTCAGTTAACCTACTTCACCTCTAACTGAAGAGTTAATAATTTTGTTGGCGTGAATGAAAGAAAGTTAAGCTATTAATATAGTCAAAACTACTTATGATATCTTTGAGAAGTTATAACCTCTATAAAATCAACAATTGCGATACGAATCTTAACTTTCAAGGAACAGGAAAAATAATATATTACTCTATGTTATATTAAAAGGTAATTTTTTGGATTAGCAGGTACTTTTAATAATTCGACTTTTGTCAGAGTAAGTTGGAATCAGATTTTTATTATTGTGAGGTCAAATTCAGATTTTCATAAAATAATTATTTATGGATTTCTTCAGAGAATTTAAATTATTGTCTCTTCTAGAAGTGTCAGGGTTTGAAAGAGGTGAAGGCTGTTTTTGGATTAGGATTTTTTCGGTGCCTTTTTGTAGGATTTTAGAACCTTTGTAACCAAATGCACCCAGAACGGACTTTTTCTATTTACACATTGAGCTTTTTTAATTTTTTCAAGAAAATCTTCAGAGCCTTCAAAATCTTCCATTGTAAGATAGGATCTTCCCACCTCAATTTTCAGATGGGCATCACTGGCTGAGACTGGAACAACGCCTGTTTGGAGAGCTTTTTCAATAAGTCCAAAATCCTGGCCTGTCAGGATATCTCTTGAGTTAAATGTTTCTATCATGTCAAGGTTCGGTAAAATTTTTTCTAGGGTTTTTGCTTCCAGTCTTGATGTGCGGAGCCGGTCAAAGGGGTGGGGTACTGACACCAGTCCTCCCTGGCGTTTTATTTCTTTAATTGTCTCTTCAGGGGTAAGAAAGGGCGGGATTTGTTCATTTAAGAAATAACCAATAATTTCTCCCTTTGTGGTCTTTATTTCTTCACCAATAATAACTTTTATCTTTTTTGCATGATTTTTTACCTCTAAAGCGCCGGTTATAGTGTTGTGATCTGTAATTGCAACAGCATTAAGGCCGCGCTTTAAGGCTAAAGGTTCTATTTCAGCAGGGTTGAGCATGGCACATCTTGAGTATTTCGTGTGGACATGCAGGTCAATATTAATTTTCATAAACTGTTCACTATTCAGTTGATAATATATTTTTGTAAATGGATTATATTAGAATACCAGTATTAATACAATCATCAATATAGTAAAAAAAGCTGTTGAAATAGATGTTTTTGGACATTTTATTCAATATTTTCAGTAAAACGTCTCTTCTTATTCTTCCTTGATTTTTTTACTTGTTTCATTTATGATTAACAGATTAAGTAGTAGAGGATACAAGGTGATCGATTAAGGCGCCTTTATTATTTTTTTAGTTTGTAAAAACAGGAGGTTATCGACAGTACCCTTTAAGATTGTCTGTATAATTAAACCCGGTAAGGCAGTCAAGGACTTAAGAAGTCTGCTAACGAAAGATATCGAGAGAGACCATGAAAATTCACGAATTTCAGGCAAAAAAGATATTTTCATACTATGGCATCCCGGTCCCTGAGGGTGAGACAGCAAAAACATCGGTACAGGCAAAACAAATAGCTGAAAAGCTGGGAGGGACTGTTGTTGTAAAAGCGCAGATACACGCTGGTGGACGCGGCAAAGGCGGTGGCGTAAAACTGGCGAAGTCTCCGGACGAAGCGTTTGAAATTGCCGAAAGTATTCTTGGCATGGATTTGATTACCCACCAGACCGGCCCTGAAGGACAAAAAGTAAAACAGGTTTTGATCGAAAAAGGCCTTGAGATAGAAAAAGAGCTGTATATTGGTATTGTAGTCGATCGGGCCCAAGCTTGTCCTGTTATCATGGCATCTGAAGCCGGCGGAATGGAAATTGAAGAAGTTGCCGCCAAAACACCTGAAAAGATAATTAAGGCTGCAGTTGACCCGGCAACGGGTTTTTCAGGTGTTCATGCCAGAAAAATTGCATACGGCCTGAACCTTCACAAGGATCTGATAAAACCGGCTTCAAAAATAATTGCCGGCCTTTATAAAATCTTTGTAGAGAAGAATTGTTCTTTGATAGAGATTAATCCGTTTATTATAACAAAGGATCAGAAGCTACTGGCCCTTGACGGTAAGATTAATTTTGACGATGATGCCCTTTATCGGCATCCTGAAATTAAAGAGTTCTATGACCCAGATGAACAGGATCCCCTTGAGCTTGAAGCTTCTAATCACGGTTTAAACTATATCAAGCTTGACGGAAATGTCGGCTGCATGGTAAATGGCGCAGGTCTTGCGATGGCAACCATGGATCTGATAAAACTTGCAGGCGGAGAACCCGCTAACTTTCTGGATGTGGGCGGTGGCGCTTCTGCAGAGCAGGTAGAAAGCGCATTAAAAATACTGCTTGAGGACAAAAATGTAAAAGTCGTGCTGATAAACATTTTTGGGGGGATACTTCGTTGTGACAGGGTGGCAAGAGGTATTGTGGCAGCTGCTAAAAAAACAGACCTTCATCTCCCCAATATTATACGTCTTGAGGGAACAAACGTTGATGAAGCAAAAAAAATTCTCCTGGAGTCCGGCTTAAACCTTGACTTTGCCTCAACATTTGATGAGGCAGCACAAAAGGTCGCTAAATATGCCGCATCATAAAGTCCTTATTAATAGACAGCAGGGATTAGAGGGTCAGAACTTATGAGCATACTGGTAGATAAAAAAACCAGGGTCGTTTTTCAGGGTATAACAGGGAGCGAAGGAAGTTTCCATGCTAAAACCTGCATGGAATATGGCACCAATGTTGTTGCCGGAGTAACGCCTGGAAAGGGAGGGCAACTTTTCGAGAATACTGTTCCGGTATATAACAGAGTTGCTGATGCAAAGGATAAGGCCGGTGCGAATGCTTCTTGTATTTTTGTACCCCCGGCATTTGCAGCTGACGCGATTATCGAAGCTGTAGACGCAGAACTTGATCTCGTCATATGCATAACCGAGGGAATACCGGTTCTGGATATGGTAAAGGTTAAAAAATATTTGGCCGGCAAGGAGACTGTTCTTATCGGACCTAACTGTCCAGGTCTGATATCACCTGGAAAATGTAAAATAGGTATTATGCCCGGCCATATTCACAAGGAAGGATCAGTGGGTGTTATTTCCCGCAGTGGAACGTTAACCTATGAAGCGGTACATCAGTTAACTAATCTTGATATTGGTCAGTCGACTTGTGTCGGCATCGGTGGAGATCAGATAGTAGGAACTTATTATATTGATCTTTTGAAAATGTTTGAAGAAGATGATCAGACAGAGGCAATTGTGATCATCGGAGAAATTGGCGGATCAGCAGAAGAAGAAGCCGCAGAATATATCAAGGACAGCGTAACTAAACCGGTGATAGGTTTTATTGCCGGACAGACCGCGCCTCCGGGAAGACGTATGGGGCATGCCGGAGCAATTATTTCAGGAGGCAAAGGCACAGCCTCTGAGAAAATGGCAGCATGGGAAAAGGCAGGAATACATGTTCAGAATAATCCTGCAAAAATAGGAGAGACGGTAGCAGCTGTTCTAAAAAAATAAGCATTATGCGCAAACGTGAGAACCGGATCCTATTGTTTAAATAAAAGGGTCCTTGTTATACATACTTTGGCAGGAGGTTTACACTTGTTATCTAAGAAGACAAAAACTAAATATACTGAAAAAAAGAAAAAAAGCAAATACCCAAAAGTCACTTTTATGATTTTTGACAAATGGTGCAAAAGATGCGGAATATGCATTGAACTTTGTGCGCATAATGTATTTACTTCTGACGAAGAAGGTTATCCCAGGGCAGTTAAACCTGTTGAATGTAATCTTTGTGGATTTTGTATTACCCATTGCCCTGACTTTGCTCTGAGAATAATAGAAGGTCCTGACACAAAAAAGACAGTCCAATAAAGTATTGTAAAGATCTTAAACCCTTTTGTATATTAATTAACAAAGCGAGAATTAGATGGAAGCAAAACTATTAATGGGAAATGAAGCCTGTGCAGAAGGCGCGCTGGCAGCAGGAATAATGTTTTTCGGCGGGTACCCCATAACCCCGTCAAACGAGATCTGCGAAATTTTGTCAAACCGGCTTCCTCCTATTGGAGGAAGATTTATTCAGATGGAAGATGAGATCGCAGGTATGGCCTCCATTGTCGGGGCTTCGATCGGTGGGCTTAAGTCTATGACCGCGACAAGCGGTCCCGGTTTTTCGCTGATGCAGGAAAACCTGGGTTTTGCCTGCATGGCAGAAGTTCCTTGTGTCATCGTAAACGTAATGAGAGGCGGACCCAGCACCGGGCTTCCCACTCAGCCGTCACAGGGTGATGTTATGCAGGCTCGCTGGGGTACTCACGGTGATCATCCCATAATTGCGCTCTGCCCAACCTCTGTAAAAGAAGTCTTTGATCTCACTATAACAGCAACAAATCTGGCGGAAAAATTCAGAACTCCCGTAATCCTGCTGATTGATGAAGTTATCGGCCATATGCGGGAGAAAGTGGTTTTGCCGCAGCTGGAAAGCATTGAGATTATTGACCGTGAAAAACCGACCTGTCCTCCGGAGTGGTACCGTCCTTTTGAAGATAATAAGTCCGGGGTTCCGCTGATGGCAACTTTTGGAGAAGGATACAGATATCACATTACTGGTTTGACACATGATGAAATGGGTTTTCCTACGACTAAGCCGGAAGAGGTGAATGCCTTAATGCAGCGGCTTTTTAGAAAAATTCGTCAGGGTTTTGATGATATTCTTCTGTACGAGGATTTTCTGATGGAAGATGCGACTTCAGTAATAGTTGCTTATGGTTCCATGTATCGAACAGCAAAAACCGCTGTGCTTGACCTCAGACAGGAAGGGCATAAGGTTGGTCTTCTTAAATTAACCACCATATGGCCTTTCCCAAAAATCGCTTTTGAGAACATGCCCAATCAGGTCGAACAGTTGTTTGTTCCTGAGATGAATATGGGGCAGTTGTTTAGAGAAGTTGTCAGGGTAAACCGCGGCAAAAGACTAACTCATAAAATAAATAAAGTTACCGGAGAACTTATGACTCCAGCAGAAATTATACACGAAATCAAAAGGAAGGGGGTATAAGAAGTGATTAAAGATATTGACGTTTATAACTATCTTCGACATGAAAAAAAATTCCCCCTGATGTGGTGTGCCGGTTGCGGAAACGGCATTATCCTCGGTTCTATCATAAGAGCTGTTGACACCCTTGGTCTTGATAAAAATAAGATTGCCATGGTCTCAGGTATTGGCTGCTCAGGAAGGTCTTCTACCTATGTGGATTTTAACACTCTGCATACCACCCATGGAAGAGCGCTTGCATTTGCAACCGGTCTTAAGCATGCAAACCCCGAACTCACCACTCTTGTTGCAACCGGTGACGGAGACTGTCTTGCTATTGGCGGTAACCATTTTATCCATGCAGCGCGCAGGAATATAGATTTGACGGTTTTTCTGTTCAATAATAATATTTACGGTATGACAGGTGGGCAGGCCTCTCCCACAACACCGCCAGGGAAAATTGCATCCACCGCGAGGAGAGGAAATATTGAAAATAATTTTGACCCCTGCAAACTTGCCGAAGCCGCAGGTGCCAGCTTTGTTGCCAGGGGAACTACCTATGACGCTGATGGTCTGGATGAGCTTGCGATTATGGCCATTGAAAATAAAGGGTTTTCAGTACTGGAGATTATTACACCCTGTCCTACGATTTATGGTCGGTATAACCGTTTGGGAGATGCGATCGCCATGTTAAGAGCTCAGTGTGAAAATGCAATTTCTGTGGAAGAATCACGCAAGATGAAACCTGAAGAACTTGAAGATAAGATCATTACCGGTGTATTTGTTAATAAGGATATCCCTGAATTCTGTGAAGAGTATGACCTGCTCATAGAGCGTGCACAGAAGGAATAGTTTTTATGTTTTTTTAATTTTAAATAAATTATTTTTTACTATATGTTTGGAGGTTAAAATGGCACAGCAGCAGGAATTAAGGCTGGCTGGTCTTGGCGGACAGGGAATAATTCTCGCCGGCATCATCATGGCTGAAGCAGCAGGAATATATGATGGAAAATTTGTTGCTCAGACCCAGGCTTACGGTGCAGCAGCAAGAGGCGGGTTTAGCCGCTCTGATATTGTTATCAGTGATGAAGAGATTAACTATCCAAAGGCTCGTGAACTTGATATGCTGCTGGCAATGAGTCAGGACGCATACGAGGAAAACCTTCAGTATTTAAGGCCTGAGGGAATTCTGATTGTTGATTCAACCTATGTATCAGAGATTGCAGAACAGCATGTGTATTCTATTCCTTTCACCAGAATAGCAAGAGAGACTTTCAGACGTGAAAATGTTGCAAACATTATTTCTCTTGGGGCAATTTCTCAGATTTCCCCCCATATTTCGGAGCAGGCGGTGTCAGCTGCTGTTGAAAAAAGGGTTCCTCCACGATTTTTGGAACTTAATAAAAAGGCATTTCAGGCAGGTAAAGATGCTGCCAGAGATGCAATCAGAAAGTCGGAGCTCCAGGACGAAGCAAATGAAGATATATAGTGGTACAAAAATTTTATTGTTTAACCCTACTAAAATCAAACCCTAATTTGTCTTAGGAGTAAAGTATGAGCAATCTCGTATTAAACACCGATTTCCCTGATTTAAAACTTATAAATAGAGGTAAAGTACGTGACATCTATGACATGGGAGACGCCCTTCTCATGATTGCTTCTGACAGGCTGTCAGCTTTTGATGTTATCATGTCGGAAGGAATACCCTGCAAGGGAAGAATTTTAACCAGTATGACCGAGTTCTGGCTGGAGCATCTTAAAGATATTGTACCCAACCATCTGATATCAACAGATGTTAATGATTTCCCTGAGGAATGTAAAAAGTATGCTGATGTTCTTTCAGGAAGAAGCATGCTTGTAAAAAAGGCCGAACCTATTGCTGCGGAATGTATCGTGCGTGGATACATAACCGGTTCAGGCTGGAAAGATTATCAAAAAACAGGGGCAATCTGTGGAATAGAATTGCCATCCGGACTTAAAGAATCAGAATCCTTTCCGGAACCGATATTTACACCTTCAACCAAAGCTGAGGTAGGAGACCATGATGAAAATGTCAGCTTTGCTCAAATAAGCGATATTATTGGAAAGGATACTGCTGAAAAGATTTGTGAGCTGACCATAAATATTTATAAGCGGGCTCGTGAAATAGCAGAAAAGTGTGGTATTATTATTGCCGATACCAAACTTGAGTTTGGTATTGTAGACAATGAAATTATTTTAATAGATGAAGTTCTCACTCCGGACTCCTCCCGTTTCTGGCCCAGCGATGGCTATGAAACAGGCCGTTCCCAGATGAGTTTTGACAAGCAGTTTGTCCGTGATTATCTTCTGACCCTGGACTGGGATAAAAGCCCTCCACCTCCTGCGCTGCCTGAAGATATCATTATAAAGACAAAGGATAAGTATATCGAAGCATATACAAAACTCACCGGAAAAGAGTTTGTGGAATAGTTATTTGTTGACAGAGTAACTAAAGCAGCATCTCTGATCATTTCAAAACCAGTCTTTAGTTTTTTTGCGTGTGCTGGGTTTTTAATTATATCATCCAGCTTCTTTGAAAACTTCTTTATTTTTGTCCAGAAATTATTTTTCGCATAGCTTTTTATATATCAAAGCTTAAATTCTTTTACTAAAAGTTCTTTTTGTCTTTTTTGTGTCCTCTGTTAAAAAGTCTATTATTTCGAATAAAAAAATAATAAAATTAAATAAAGATTTTTCCTTGACACTTAAAGGGTATTTTCATATTCTTTAAAAAATTCAATTTAAACAACTTTAAAAGAAATATGGCAATAGACCCTAACATACAGAAAGTTATAATCAGGGAATATGAGCCTAACGAACAGGTTATTAAGTTAGGCGTAGATAATGACCGTTTTCATGTTATGCTTCAGGGCAAAGTTGAAATTAGGCATTCAGATAATAAAGTACGCCTTTTAAAAGATGGAGATGTTTTCGGGATAGAATATTATTATCTTAATAATCCTTACAGCATAACAGCTACTACGGTAACGCGCTCAAGAATAGCCTCTTATCATGTTAGTATGATTAGAGAAATAATCTATGATCATCCTCGTCTCGCAAACCAGTTAATGAGCTCCCTTGCAAATCAGCTTGAACAGACAACACTTTTCTTATCAAAAGTACTACAGTCAAAAACATCTGTTGCAGTTGATAAAGCCAAAATTCCTGAAGTACAGATAATTAATATAGAAAGTGAACCTGACCTATTCAACTTTCATGATGATATTCTTAAAAGCTTTATTACGGAATCAAGGGGCTTAATTGATGAACTCCTTAGTATTGGTAATAGCCTTAAATATGTGGAAGTGCCAAATGAGGGAGAAACAAAAAAGCTTATATCTTTTTCTCAAAGATTAAACCGTCTAATCGGCGGCACGGCTTCAATGGGATTTGAAAAATTTGCGTGCCTGTCAAGAAAGACTTCTTTGCTCGCTTCAAAGTGCAGTGAAATACAGGGAATAACCATAAGGGCAATCATAAGTAATTTAAACCTTGTTGTCAAAATGTTGTCGGAATGTTTTAATGATCTTGAAACAATAAAAGAGGCGGAAAATAAAATTCCAGATATTGAATTAAAAATTGATATCTGCATGATTTCCGTTGGAATCGAAGATCCTGAATTAAAGACCCAAAGTCAGATCGACAAAATGTTTAGGGAAAAAGAAGGCGAAAAATTATAAACGTCAGTATTCCTCAACAATACCCCACTAGTAATCCTACTCTTATCCACTCGAGAAACTCAGCATTTATATATTCTAATAGGTAGAGCAAGAAAAAGATCGTTTTAAGACCTGTAAGAATAATAAGAAAATCCATATTATACTTTAAGCGCTAAAAGTAAAATATGGAAATTTATATTATACCTTTATTCTTTAAAGTATAATATAAATCTGAGATTGATCTCAACCAGCTAATGTTTTAAATGTAAACAATATAATATTATAGATATTTAAATAATTTGCACAATCATGCAACAGAACCTATCAATATATATTAATATTCTAATTATGTTGACACGAAAAGTATTTTTATCCTATACTGTGCTAACAAAAACCGATGATTATTAAACAGGTTACATGATTTATTAATAAAAACCCAGCTGTTAAAAATTATCCAGGGTCATGGAAAAAAAAACAACCATCCTATACATAATCACCAGCAGCAATGTGGGCGGAACAGAACGGGCCTTGCTTAAACTGATTAAACGGCTCGACCGTACCCGGTTTGACATTCTTGTCTGTTCCTTAAAAAAAGAAGGGGTCTTTGCAGAAAAGATAAAAGAATACACAGACGGGTTCTACTGTCTGGAATTGAGTGAATCTGGCGGGATTAAAGCTTTGCTAAATTTTCTTCCTGCGCTTATTTCGCTTTTTTTTCTAGTTCGCTGTACAAAGCCGGATATCATTCACTCTTTTCTGTTTAGAGCAAATATTATCGGAAGACTTGCCGGAAGACTGGCAGGTGTAAAAAACATTATCTCTTCAATTCGTGTTATTGAAGCGGATAAACCATTAAAGCATTTTTTAGATCGGATCACATCTTCTCTTGTTACTGTTTACACGGCTGTATCAGAAGCAGCGCGAAAATTTACCATAAAGCAGATAGGCCTTTCTCCTGATAAAATTATTACTATACAGAATGGTATTGATTGTAGTCTGGCAGAAAGGACATTTAGTGGAGAGTTTAAAACGAATAAGGCAAAGGTCAATATAGGGCTTTTTGGAAGGCTTGATAAACAGAAGGGTCATCTTGTACTTTTAAATGCGGTAAAAAAACTTATTTCAAAAGAAAAAGAGATACAGGTTTTTTTCTTTGGAGAAGGTCCTTACGAAGATAGTTTAAGAGAAATTGTTATACAAGAGGGGTTGTCTGAATATATTAATTTAATGGGAACCACAGATAATGTTTACAGTTGTATCTTGCAGATGGATATAATAGCCATACCTTCTTATTGGGAGGGTCTTCCAAATATACTGCTTGAATCAATGGTGCTGGGCAGGCCTGTGATCGCTGCCAGGATTGCTGGTATTACCGAAGTTGTTACAAATAATATAAATGCGCTGCTGTTTAATTCAGGAGATGAAGATGAATTGTCAGAGGCTATTCAAAGGCTGATTTGCAACAGAAATTTTGCAGATAAATTAGGTACGAACGCACGAAAACATGTTATTAAGAACTTTCCAATTGAAAAAAGTGTTCAAAAAACAACAGAACTCTACCTTGATCTTCTTGAGAAGAATAAGGCTTTAGATATGGGTTTATAAAATTCATAAAATGTGTAAAGATATTAACCGTTATTAATTAATCTCTGAGAAATTTTTATGGCTGCGTATTTTCTCACTTTTTTGTTCTCCTTGTGCATGGCTCTTTATCTAACGCCTTTTGTGAGGGGGGCTGCGCTTAAATATGATATTGTTGATAAGCCTGACGGAACCCTTAAGTTTCAAAAAAAGCCGGTCGCTTATCTTGGAGGGCTTTCAGTGTATATTGCTTTTCTTTTTACAGTTGCACTGTATTTTGATTTTGAAAAAGATGTTCTGGGGATGCTGCTTGCAGGAACAATCATCATTATGCTTGGGATCATCGATGACCTTAAAACGATTGATCCAAAACTTAAGCTGATCGGTCAGGCAATTGCTGTTTTTGTTCTTATAAGGTCGGGGATATATATACAACTCTTTTTTTTACCATACTGGGCATGTATCATACTCACCTTTTTTTGGCTAATTGGAACGACTAATGCCTTTAATATTATTGATGTTATGGACGGTCTTTCAACCGGTATAGGAATTATTTGCTGTCTGATCCTGTTTGTTATTTCCATCTTAAATGGTCGACCCATGATAGCGGTACTCACTATTTCTCTTGCAGGCGCACTTATTGGTTTTTTAAAATTCAATTTTAATCCGGCTAGCATATATCTTGGTGATTCCGGAAGCATGTTCCTGGGTCTTATAATTGGATCGCTTGCAATGACAGGAAGTTACACTGAAAATAATCTGCTGGCTTGTCTTGCCCCTGTTGTAATCCTGGGAGTTCCCATATTTGACACACTCTTTGTAATTTATATCAGAAAAAAAAATGGAATACCGGTAATGTACGGCAGCACAGACCATTACGCTTTGCGGCTACGCAAATGGAAATTGACTACAAAACAGACGGTTGTTACTTCATATGTGATCGGAACTGTTCTGGGACTCTCCGGCATTGGAATGATGCTGAGCCCAACAAATGGAGTCTGCCTCAGTATTCTTCTTACACTGATAGGCATTGCTTTTGTCACAGGTTTTTTATTAAGCAAGGTTGATATGACCCGGTAGACAAAGGGTCTTTTCTGTTGCTATTGGAGGTCTTTCATGATTGCTATTATCGGTGCGGGCTTAACAGGGCTCAGCACTGCCTACCATTTAAGTGATTTACCTTACGCAGTCTTTGATTCGGAAAAAGAGATTGGCGGACTTTGCCGTTCAGTAAAGCAGAACGGATTTATCTTTGACTATACCGGTCATTTGCTTCACATGAAAGACCCTTATTCGAAAAATTTTATCGAAACAATTCTTCCAAATATCTTCATTGAAAAATCACGCAAAGCAGCTGTGTTTTTAAAAGACCTTTATCTTCCTTATCCTTTTCAGGCCAACCTTCACGGGCTGCCTAAAAAAGTTGTTCTTGAATGTATTTTTGATTTAATTAAAAAAAAAATAAGTAGTAAAAACAAAGATAATCTTAATTTTAAAGAATGGGTTTTTGAAACATTTGGTAAAGGTATTTCTGAACAGTTTTTCATTCCTTACAATGAAAAATTGTTTAGAACAGGTCTTGAAAATCTCACCAAAAACTGGGCCAGCTGGTCAATTCCCCGTCCATCACTAACTGAAGTTATAAAGGGCGCCATTGGAATTAAAAATTTCAACATGGGATATAATGCATCATTCTATTATCCTGCAAAAAGCGGCATAGATGTGTTGCCTAAAGAATTACAAAAGAGGGTCAGAAGCATCCAGCTGGATAAAAAATTGATTTCAGTTGATATTTCAAATAAATGTATTGAATTTAATGACGGTACAAAACAGAACTACAACTATCTTGTATCAACCCTGCCTCTTCTCAGCTTACTTGAAAAAATACAAGGACTTCCCGATTCTTTTAAAGATATATCTAAAAATTTAAACTATGTATCTGTACAGAACTTAAATATTGGAATAAACAGAAAAAAGATAACAGATTTTCACTGGATATATTTTCCTGAGGAGAAATACCCTTTTTACAGAGTCGGCTGTTATTCAAACATATCTAACACTCTTGCTCCTGAAAATACAAGCTCTCTTTATATAGAGATATCCTCGTGTCCGGAAAAGAAAAAACCTATTGAGCAGATAATTGCTGAAACAATTGAAGGTTTAAAGATGTGCGGTATTTTAAAAGAAAATGATAGGATAATTGAAAAAAGTTACATTGAGATCGAACATGGGTATGTAATATTTGATAAATTCCGCGAAAAGATCCTTCCGGGAATATTCAGTTATCTGGAAAAAAATAATATTTTTTCTATCGGACGCTATGGGAGCTGGACTTATTCTTCCATGGAAGATTCTATTTTAAAGGGAAAAGAAATCGCAGAAACATTAAGATGCAGAAAATAATAGTTGTTCACATCATCACCAAAATGGAACTGGGCGGAGCACAGCAAAACACTTTGTTTACTGTTTCAAACCTGGATCCCTGTAAGCATGAAACTTTTCTTCTGACAGGTGAGGGGGGCGAACTGATTGATGAAGCAAAAAAGTTTAAAAATTTTTTCATAATCAAAAATATGGTGCGGGAAATAAGGCCATTTAAGGACATAAAGGCTTTTTTTCAGATTGTAAAAACATTAAAAAACATCAAAAGTCAATTTTCAGAATCTTCTTCGGTCATTGTACATACTCACAGTTCAAAAGCCGGGATACTCGGAAGATGGGCTGCAAAAGCAGTTGGTGTAAGAGTAATCATTCATTCTATTCACGGTTTTTCATTTAATGATTTTCAGCCTTTTTTAAAAAAATATATTTATATAATACTTGAAAAAATTACCGCAAAAATCACTTTGCATTTTATTGCAGTTTCTTCTTCAAATATCGAAGAGGGGATAAGGTACAAAATTTTTAAACGTGACAGAATAACGCTTATAAGAAGCGGGATTGACATATCAAAATTTAAAAATCCGGAAACAGAAAAAGAAGAAACAAAAAATAATCTTGGAATCCCGCTTGATTCACCTGTTGTTCTGATGGTTTCCTGTCTGAAACAGCAGAAAGCACCTCTTGACTTTGTAAAAGCCTGTTTTATCATTAAGAAAAAGATAAATAATGTTTCTTTTTTGTTAGCAGGAGACGGTGTATTAAGGCATGCCCTTGAAAATGAGATAAAAAAACAGGGTCTGGAGGAATCTTTTCATTTATTGGGATGGAGAAGGGATATTTCAAACCTTATAAATGCTTCAGATGTTCTTGTTCTGACTTCTTTTTGGGAAGGGCTTCCAAGGGTGATTCCACAGGCAATGGCTGCGTCTGTACCTGTAGTTGTAACAAGAGTTAATGGCTCTCCTGAAGCTGTAAAAGAAGGGAAAAATGGTTTTCTTCTAACTCCGGGAGACATTGAGGGGATAGCAGAAAAAACTGTTTTTCTGCTCGAACATCCTGAAAAAGCGAAAGAAATGGGTCAAAAAGGATGTTTTATGGTTGAAGAGTTTGATATTCATAAAATGGTATCTGATCAGGAAAGACTTTATGCTGGATTATTAAGCTTTGCAGGATAAACGTGTTAAATGCTCTAATTATTGACAAATACGGGTAGTATATGTATACTGAATAATTAGTTAAAATTTATTTTTAAAACGGACATTGGAGGAATTAAACGTGCCGATCTATGAATATGAATGTGATAACTGTAAAGAAGTTTTTGAGGTTTTTTCAGGAATAAATGATCCTCAGGTAGAGGTCTGTCCTAACTGTAATGGAAAAGAGATAAGAAAGCTTATTTCAAACTGCTCTTTTCAGCTCAAAGGATCAGGTTGGTATTTGACAGATTATGCCCGAAAAGATAAGAAAGATACCTCGCAGTCGAGTGAAAAAAAAGATCCCTCCAAAAAAGAGGATAAAAATAAAACCGAGAGTAAATCAAAGTCTTCTGAAAAAAGCACATCACCTAAAGATTCAGGCAAGGCTGCTTAAAAAAAGCATCTTTTTTCATTCCTTTACTTTTTCCCTAGAATAACTTTTTAAATTGTGTAGTTGTGGAGCAGAGATTGTGATGGATAATTATACTCGATTGTCTGCAGTGTCATAGTTCCTTTTTTTACAATTGTCGTTGAAGTTTTCAGGGTTTATCTAAAATATAAATACTTTAGGTTTAACTAAAGCATTATATAAATAACTAATCATTATCCTCCTCCTGTTGTTTTATAGAATATTTATAGTTCGGACAGATTACACGAAGACCCCATTGATTTTTTCGTATAGTTCCAATGTATAGACATGGTAAATTAATTTCAGTTTCATGGAAAATCAGCATAATTATCTTTAAATCATTGCTCTGGGTTTTTATTGATGCTACTCTTAAAGAAATTGTCTGTTCGTACGATAAAGATAAGAGATATATAATTTTATCAGGATATCGTTTATGTTAGCCCAAATGATAGAAGCAGACCTATTGAATGCCTGTAATACAATATTTGGCTCCGAAGTAACAGCATCTATTGATTTTCTAAATTATCTTCAGACAAACGGTCTCAAAACAGCTTACAGAAAAAGAGCTCTTGAAACCCATCCGGACCGTGCCCTGGCTCTTGGCGGACATGAAGGTATAATGAATGAAAAATTCAAGGAAGTAAAAGCAGCTTATGAGATGCTCCGTTCCTTTATAGAAGAGAGCAATAAAAAGATCATAAGAACCACTGTTTATGATAAACAGAAAACCAGAAAAAAAAGAACTGCCTCACAAAAGCAACGGTATAACCATAAAAAAGATCGAACAGATCATTTTTATACCGGCAAAATTCCTAACCGGGAACTTCTTATTGGACAGTACCTTTATTATTCAGGCGCCATATCCTGGAGGGTATTGATAGAAGCAATTTCCTGGCAAATAAAACACAGGCCGCGCATCGGACAGCTAGCTGTTGACTGGGGCATTATTACACATTATGAGATAGCAAAGATCCTGTCAAAAAAAGCCTGGAATGAGAAGTTTGGAGAATGTGCACTTCGTACCGGATACATCACAGCCTTTGAACATATTGCGCTCCTTGGCAAGCAAAGGGGAATTCAGTCTCCCCTTTGTCATTATTTTATTAAAAATAAAGTACTTTCTTCTTCACAGATAAGCAGCTGTCTTCGCAAACAGTCTATCCATAATCTCAATATTTTAAGGAATAGGTAACCACCTGTTTTCTAGGAATTTATACAAGTTCCTCTCTATCGCATTTAACTTCTACTTTTTATATCATTTGAATGGTTTATATTAATGTTTGATTAACTTGTTTATTTGCTGAACACAAATTGTTTTGTAATATAGATCAGTAAAAACAAAGGAGCTCTTTTATGAACACCCCCTCTAGAAAAACAAAGATCATTGCTACAATCGGTCCTTCAAGCGATAGTCCTGAAATGCTTAAATCACTTTTTGAGGCCGGGGTAGATGTGTGCAGATTGAATTTTTCATTTGGAAGCCATGATGAACACCTTAAAATGATAAAGAAAATAAGAGCGGCAAGTAAAAAGGCTGGGAAGCCGGTAGCAATTCTGCAGGATCTTCAGGGTCCAAAAATTCGGGTGGGGAAACTTAACAGCTCTGTAATAGTTAAAAAAGACGATATTATTATACTAAGCGGAAACCCTAGACATTATAATAAAAACGTATTGCCAACAACATACACGAAAATAGCAGATGATACAGAAGCCGGGAAAATAATTCTTCTCGCAGATGGAACAATCACTCTCATGGTCACTAAGACAGAAAAGAAAAAACGTGCTGTTCATTGCCGGGTGATAAACGGCGGTACGATTTTAACCGGGAAAGGTATAAACCTTCCATATACAAACATATCTCTGCCTTCTCTTACGGCAAAGGATAAAAGAGATGCTGTGTTTGGAGCAAAGGCAGGAGTCGATTATATCGCATTGTCTTTTGTCCGAACTGCAAAGGATATTATTCAATTAAAAAAAATTCTGAAAAAACATGCCGAAGAAATTCCGATAATTGCAAAGATCGAAAAACCTGAAGCTCTTGATAATATAGACGAGATAATTGATGCAGCCGACGGTATCATGGTTGCGCGGGGAGATCTTGCTGTTGAGATATCAATTGCTCATGTCCCTGTGGCACAAAAAAAGATAATATTGCTTGCAAATCAGAAAGGCAAAATTACCATAACAGCCACCCAGATGCTTGAAACCATGATAGAAAATCCTGTACCCACGAGAGCGGAAGCAAGTGATGTGGCAAATGCAATCCTTGACGGAACAGATGCTATAATGCTTTCCGGAGAAACAGCAACCGGCAGATATCCTGAAAAGGTTATCCATGTTATGACCCAGATAGCTCGGGAGATAGAATCTTCACATATTGCTCCGCAAGGAGTACGGAAAACGCTTGACCTTCCTGATGACGATGCTGTCAGAAATGCCGTTTGTGCAGCATCCTCCTATCTCTCATATCTTACTGAGGAAAAGGGCTTAGCTGTTTTTTCCTCTTCCGGTGTGACAGTAAGGATCCTTTCAAAATTCAGGCCTCAAACAAATATTTATGCTGCGTCAAACAAAGATAAGTTCTGCAACAGGATGGCGATGCTTCATAATGTTTATCCTGTTCTGATAAAAGGCAACAACCTAAAAAGTGCTGTGAGTTCTGTAAATGCTTTAAAAAAAGAACTCTTAAAGAAAAAATTTGTTAAGAAGGGAGATAAGGTAATAATACTTACAGGAGGGCACTACGAAACGCCCTGGCATACAGATACGATTAAGATAAGAACCATGTGACATAAGTTGTTTGGACATATTGTTGATTTTGTAATTTTTGCTTTGCGGTGATGCTATTTAACCAAGGACTTTAAAAGTCAAAATCACTTTTTTCCGGTAAATCAAGATTTTTTGAGGTTTGAAAAGCATACTCTTTTTTGCCTTTTGTCACACACACTTTTTTTCCATCTCCTTCCAAATTAATTTCATCGTCAGGAAAGCGATCTTTTAAAACGTTCATAAGGCAAATAGCTTTTTCAATACCATCTCCCCTGTTGTAGTTCCAGACTTCATCCGGTTGCGCCAGTCGTGAAGTATCGTATATGGATTCATTTTCCAGCATCCATAACTTTTTTGTCAGGCTGTCAGTGTCAAGATCTCTTGCGCCTTCTATACTTACAGGGTTTCTTTCTATTGCAGCTTTTAAGAATGGTTTCCATGGAGCTCTTTTCATGTCGCGGTAAGCAGAAAATGCCAGATCTGCCACGAGACTTTTTTCTCTCATAGTTTCGAGATATTCTACAACCTCTTCTCTGCATGATAGTTCGTCAAGAATAAGCGGTTCCTGTTCCTTCCAATGCTTTCCTGCATCAGGCAGGTTCGGTTCAATCCTGCAGAATTTTTTTAAGTCTGCTATCACCTCTTCAACATTGTAGCAGCAGCTGCTTAAATGTGTTTTTAGGTTTTCAATGTCACAGGTTGAATCCAGAGATACACCGCCTTTTTTAAAAAAGGACTCAATGTCATCAAGGAGAATCCGTCCCTGAATCGGGGAGGGATAAAATTCATCTTCATCAATTTCATGAAGAAGCTTTTCCTGAGTATTGCCTCCGATACGAAGCTTGCTGCTGTGTTCATAGTGAAAAACTTTTTCAGCCTCAATAAACCTGGGTTTTCCACAGCATTTGTGTGCAATTTGAAAACATTTTTGTATTTTGCTGTTATGTCTCAAAAAATTTGATAGAATTTCAAAATTAATGTCCGTTGTAAGATATTGTTCGAGTTTTTTAGAAAGGTTTCGGTAAGAGTCCGGTGAAATGGTGGCCTCTTTATACATGGTATGGATATAACCGGTATTGTTGACCACAATGGTTACCTTTTCATTTTGAAGGGCACGCCGGGCTTTGTCAGACATCTCCGTTCCATTAAACCACATGTTTTTGGTAACAATGCGTCTGTTGTTTGAAATAATCCCGTCTTTTACGTCAATAAAGTTTTGAGAATGAAGGGGAGTGGCAAGCATATAAATATTGCTCAAAGGAATTTCTGCAATCACAAAAAGAAGACTTGTATAAAGAGCGGCAAGGGATACGCACTCCCCGGCACCGGCAGGATAACCTTCTTTATATTTAAAAGCATCCATTGTTTCCAGTGTCTCTGTTTTCCAATAGGGAATTATGTCTGAGTTGTACTTATCCAAACCGAAATGTTTTCTGATATCAAGATCAAAATAATATTTGTCACCTTCATATCCGAAAAGAGCATTGCTCCTGCTAAGAATTTCTTCGTCAACAAAGGAGGAAAAACGCTTCAGCTCTTTCTTTTTATTGGTAAGGCCCCAAGTGTCAAGGTCAAGATTGAATGAAAAACGATCCATAATAAACTGTTTGGTACGATGAAGTCTTCTGTACGGACTTTTCTTTTTCAGATCTTTAAACCAAGGGTCTTTTTTCCATTGCCAGGCAAGGGGGGACATAATATTTGCCAGCACAAGAGAAAACATGAGTTCCGGGAAAATGAAAATCTCCATGTCGGAAAGAGTCACTGCTGAAGAATATTTTTCGACAGATTCAGGGTTATCAGCAAAATACATTTTAGCCTCTTGAAATTTATAATTTAAATTTATTAGCAATTAAATAATTAATTATATCTTTGTTTAAAAGTATTACAAACACATAAATTAAGGAGATTAGAAAGGCAGGTATTGTATGAAAAATATTATGCTTACAAAACTATTTTAAGGACTTGGCTCTGGTATGAAGGGTGCTTTCAATTTTTTTTATTATATCATTTTCAGAAAAAGGTTTAATCATATAGCCTGTTGCACCTGAACTTATAGCCTTTATAACACTTTCCTTGTCTTTCTTATTTGAAATTATTAGGAAAGGAATATTTTTTGTTTCAACATTTTCTCTTACGTTACTTAAGAGCTTTTCCCCTGATATTTTGGGCAGTACAGAATCTGAAAGGATGAGGTTAAGTTTTGATTTTTGTATATTTTCCCAAGCTTCGGCTCCGTCTTTACATGTTATAATCTGCTCACAGGGGAAGTTGTTTTTAAGTATTTCCTTAAGATTTATCAGTATGCTTCTGCTTTCATCAGCTATTAACACACTAAATTTTGTACCAGTGCTCATTAGATGATCTGATCCTTAAAAATTTTTTTGAGAATTATAGAGTTGATACGATAAAACAACATGATGTTATATCTGTGTTTATTGTTTTATTAATGCTGAGTTGTTGTATGCTCGGATTTTTTTTGAAAATATTTAACAAGCGTAAGATTTTATGATTACATGTTATGCATAAATTTATCTACTTCCAGCCTTAACTCATAAATATCTCCCATTAAAGAAAGAAACTCTGAGTCTGAACAGTCAAGAGTTTTCATTATTGAAGCTGCAAGACGACGTTTAATCTCATCGTTAAGCGCATCTTTTGAAAGAATAGATACAAGGTTTCCAAGACATACCATCTTTTTAAAAGCATCGGAAGTACTGCTTGTTTCAATTCTGTCCAGATCTTCAATTCTGTGAAATTCACAGGCATCCTTGATCTTTTCAGGAAGTCGCCAGTGATCACATAAAAGTGATCCGAAATAGGTATCTGCAGGGAGAAAAAAATGTTCGATTGCTTGACTTAAAAGGCATCCGTTTTCTTGCATGTATTTTTTTATCTCTGCATAATGCGCAGGAAAAAATTTTAGATAAACAAGTCTGCCAATGTCGTGAAGTACGGAAGCGGACCAGAGGTCTTCAAAAGAGAGTTGGGGCTCATATTTTTTTGCCAAATACTTTGAGCAAAGTGAAGTGTAATAGGAGTGAAACCAGAACTCTTTGAGCTGAATCGCATCCTCAACATTAAGGGTATTAATAACTGTTAATGAAAGTGCCATTCGGTAAACTTCGTTTAAGCCAAGGAAAGCGACTGCGAACTGTATTTGAGATACTTCTGTAGGTATCCCATAATATGAAGAATTTACTATTTTTAAAAGTTGTGCCACAAGAGCCGGGTCACTGCTTATGAGTTCAACAATTGTTGACATTTCAGTATCAGGATCACGGATAATTTCTTGTATTTTTGTCAATGTCTGTGGCAAGGCAGGCAGACTGTAGTGCTGACTAAGAAATGTTTTTGGATCTATTTCAATAGGCGGTAGATTGCTCATTTCTGAATAATTCTATTATTTTTATCATTATAAGTAAAAAGTATATAATAATGTATTTTTAGTGTCAATTGAAAAAATTTCTAGTAAGAGTTGGGGCTAGTTTAAGGATACGGTTATTGTCTACCCTTGGTTTTCTTGGCATGTGAGATAAGAGATTTTTGTCCTTTCTCTTTAAAGCTTGTCATGATTTTCTCTGCTTTATCAAAGGGAACCGTGATAAAAGAAAAATTATCCATTATCTGTATATCACTTATTTCCCGGTTCTTAACCTTGACTTTGCTCATAATAAGCTCAACAAGTTTTTTGGGAGTAAGTTTGTCTTTTTTGCCAAGTGCGACAAAAAGTCTGGCTTTACCCTGTTGATCAAGCTGTCTTCCTTTTGCACCCACTTCTTTTATTTCACCATAAATATCAGGATTAAGCTCTTCTTCGAAACAATAGTTAAGTGTAGCGGCTAATATTTCTGTTGGGTCACCATCTCCAAGTAACTGCTTGGCCCAGTTATAGTAGTCCGTGTTAATTTCATCTTCAAGAATAGCCGTCAGATCATCGTATATTTTTTTCTTTTTGGCGTTGATGATATCTTTTACTTTGGGGACGGTTGATTTTTTGATATCCGTTTTTGCAAACCGCTGAATAAACATCAGCTGCTTATACTCGCTGGGAGTAATAAAGGTAATGGCCGTTCCTTCTTTTCCGGCCCGTCCGGTACGTCCTATTCGGTGGACATAAGACTCCGGATCCTGGGGCAGTGAATAGTTTATAACGTGGGTGAGATTATTTACATCAATTCCGCGTGCAGCAACATCTGTTGCTATCAAAATATTAACTCTTTGTTTTCTGAATTTATTCAGAGTTCTTTCTCTTTGTGCCTGTGAAATATCGCCATGAATTGCTTCTGCATCATATCCTCTATCTATTAAATGACTTGAAACAGAATCGACATCCATCTTTGTTCTGCAGAAAACAAGACCGTAAAAATCATCTTTGATATCAATTATTCTGCATAGTGCCTCAAACTTATCAGAGGCTTTTACCTCAAAGTATATTTGTTCTGTCAGATTAGTTGTCAGCTGTTCCTTAACTTTAAGAAGCTCATAGCCATCCATATATTTACGTGCAAGGGACGTTATCCTTTTTGGCATTGTTGCGGAAAAAAGCAGGGTCCTTTTATCAGGATTTGTATGCTTCATTATTTCTTCCATATCTTCAATGAAGCCCATATTAAGCATTTCATCTGCTTCGTCAAGTATCAGGTGTTCAATGTTTCCAATTTTTAATGTTTTTCTGTTAAGGTGGTCAATAATTCTGCCGGGAGTCCCAACCACAATATGCACTCCTTTTCTCAGCCTTCGTAACTGCTCATCAATAGATTGACCTCCATAAATCGGTACTGTTATGATATTCTTTTTTCCTTTGAGTGAATTGATCTCTTCTGATACCTGGATGGCCAGTTCCCGGGTAGGTGCCAGAATCAGGGCCTGAACTGTCTTGGATTCAGGTTTAATCATTTCTATCAGAGGCAGTCCAAATGCAGCTGTTTTACCTGTACCTGTCTGGGCCTGGGCAATAATATTGGTATCATCTCTCAGCATTACAGGTATCGTCATTGCCTGAATTGCGGTTGGTTCTTCAAAACCCTTTTTATTAATTGCATCCAGAACCTGTGTTGAAAGTCCAAGGTCATTAAATGTCATTTTTTCAACCATTTTTCCTCTTCTCATAATTATTTAAAGTTATTCTAACAGTATACGCTATTTACCTCTAAAAAGACATCGAAACCTCTTCGAAGAAGAATGAAGTCTAATGTTATCTAATACATATATAACATATTTATATTGTCTATCCAGGTTAGTGCCTTAATAGACAGGTATATAGATTATTTATTCTGAAAACAATTGTTGCGGCAAATATCCTGACTCTGCTATTCTTTAAAACATAGTAGCTACGCTTAAGTTTTACTACGGTAGAATATAATAAAAAATTAACTTGATAAAAAATAAGGCTTTATCTATGGCAAAGATTATATGTGATAAAAAACCCGAAATAATGTCTCCGGCAGGAAACTGGATCAGTCTTCGAGCCGCCCTTGCTGCAGGCTGCGACGCAGTATACTTTGGTATTAAAGGCATAAATATGCGTGCCGGCGCAGATAACTTTTCAATTTCAGAAGTAAAAAGGGTTACCCGTTTGTGTCATCAAAAAGACAGTAAAGCCTATCTTGCGCTTAATACAGTTATTTATGAAAAAGATATTCCAAAGACCATAAAGATAATTGATAAGGCAAAGCAGGCGGGTGTTGATGCAATTATCTGTTGGGATTTTTCTGTCATAACAGAATCCTTAAATAAAAAGATTCCAGTTTATCTTTCCACACAGATGTCCGTATCAAACTCGAGCAGTATTCTTCATTTTTATAACAGTTTTGGGATAAAAAGGTTTGTCCTGGCAAGGGAATGTTCTTTGAAAGAAATTATTAATATTAGAAAAAAGCTAAAAGCAGTTCTTGGCAAAAAAGCTGAAGAAATAGAAATAGAAGTCTTTGTCCACGGAGCAATGTGCGTTTCTATCAGTGGTAGATGCTTTCTCTCTCAGTTTCAGTTCAATAAATCAGCTAATACCGGTGAATGTATTCAGCCGTGCAGAAGAGAATATCTTGTGATGGACATCGAAGAAAAACATAGCTTTGCTGTGGGCAATAACTATATATTGAGTCCCAAAGATCTGTGCGCACTTCCATTTATTGAAAAGCTGATAGAGGCAGGGATAAAAAGTTTTAAGATAGAAGGAAGAAACAGAAGTCCTGAATATGTAGGCATTGTAACTACAGCTTATAGAAAGGCAGTTGACTTTTATTTTGAAAACAGGGGAAAACCGGGTTTTAAAAAAGATTTTGAAAAGCTGAAGAAGGAGCTTTTAACAGAAGTTGAAGAAGTATATAACCGGGGATTTTCTTCAGGATTTTTTCTGGGGAAACCCATAAATGAGTGGACTGAAAAACACGGTAACATTGCTACCACAAGAAAAGAGTATTCCGGCTATGTTATAAAATATTACAAAAAAGCAGGGGTCGCAGAAGTAAAAATTGAAAGCAATGGGTTTAAAAAAGGTGATGAAATAATGTTTCAGGGCACAACTACCGGTAGTTTTTCTCAAAAATCCGGTTCAATGGAAATAGAACATGAGCAGATTCGCTGTGCTGAAAAAGGAGCTATTTTGGCGGTTAAGACAGAGAAGCCTGTGCGGGCAAAAGACAAGCTGTATGTTATCAAAAAAATAAAGCGGGGTTTTTATTAGTCAGGCATATTAAATCCTAGCTCTCTTTTTATAGCTTGATATTTCTCTGTAAAACTCTAGCCTTCATTTTTGATTGCAAATCACGTAATGATTATATCGTCTGCGGAATATCACTGGATTTTTTAATTTGATTACGTTATTTTTGGGCCTGACGAGTGATTTCTTTTCTGGGGATGATTTTTTTTCAGGGATAGAATTATTTCTTGGAAAGATATTTACCTTAATTTTTTAACCACAACTTTAGAGTATTGCTCGGTTCAGGGAGTTTTATGTAATGTCAGCGCTTAGAATAAGATCTGCCTGCGAATTGCTGTCGGCTTTAATTTTAATTTTTTGTTACATATGGTGTATTTACCCTCTACACTTATACTGGCCAGACGCCATTTTTTATAGCGTAGTCGGCATATTTCTTATTTATAGCAGAAATAGGCGTAGAGCAAGCTGGAGGCAGTTAGGTTTTAGATTCGATAATTTTATTGCTTCAGGTAGAACACTTCTTGTAATTACACTTCCTATGATAGTTGTTTTAAGCCTTGTGTGGAGTATTTTTTTACCCATAGATCCTACCTTCTACCAAAAAGGGAAGTTTTGGTTAAAGTTTTTCAGTTATCCATTCTGGGCACTTGTACAACAATCTATTGTTCTGGCTTTTTTCTTTAGACGCGCAAGAGAAGTTTTTACATCTCACAATGTTGCAATATTTTTTTCCGCACTTATTTTTTCAGCTTTCCATCTCCCCAATCCTCCTCTCATGATCTCATGCTTTATCGCTGGTCTATTTTGGAGCTGGGCATATAATAAAGAGCCGAATCTGTTTGCCATAGCGATATCCCACGGTATGCTTGGTGTACTGTGTAGTAGTGTTTTACTCATGTATACGCAAGTAGGACCAAAAGCTGATGCCTTCAAGTGGTCCAGGTTGAAAAGTACGGAAGTTTATTTTCAAATTGATACTATGAATGGCCAGATTGTTTCTTCGAAAAATAAAATAGTGATCGATTCCTCCTTTAACGATATTGTGGTTGTTGGGTGGGTATTAGGAATTAAAAATAAGGTAAAAAAAGTTTTAATAGAAATTGACGGAAGAGACTACATTGCAACATATGACATGAAACGAGAAGATGTTGCCCGCTACTATAAAAGTTCAGATTATCTTTTTAGCGGTTTTTATTCCAAAGTTCCGATAGCTGATTTATATATTGGCACTCACAGCTTACAGCTAAAAATCCTTTTGGAAAATAATGAAGCCCCTCATTTGCCAAGTGAAAAAATAAGCTTCAGAATTAAATAAATATTTATATAGAATTTTCTATACTTTTTCTTTAAACCCAAGTTCTCTTCTTACAGTATTATATTCTTTTGTAAAGCTCTGATCTTCATTTCTGATTGCAAGTTTTTCATTCGCGTTTATCCCTTTACTACCTTTGATAAACCTGAAAAGAGAAATGAGAGGGGGTTTTGTCTTTTTTGGGATCACGTCTATTTTTAAGTCACAGCAAAAGTCATGTTTTTTTGCAGCATCAAAAACCCTTTTAGCATATTGAAATGGATAAACCGTGGTAAAAAAACCGCCCTCTTCAATATGGTGTGAGGCAGACTTGAAGTAATCAAAAATAGTTCCGTTCAGTTCAAATCTTACTCCGGCCTTGTCTTTGTCAGGGCTGATAGGCCCTTCATCTTTTCTGTAGTACGGAGGAGAGGAGGTTATAATTTCGAACTTTTTATCAAGGAATTTATCCCTGATATCCCCGTGGAGGAGTTTGAAACGGCAAGAAAGCCCATTTGCTTCAAGAGATTTTTTACCAAGCATAAACCTGCTATGGCTGATTTCCATACCATAACCATCTGTTCCAGGAAAAGCCCATAGAAATATCATCGGGACAGAGCAGAGACCCGACCCAAGGTCAAGAAACGAGTTGGGTGATGGCGAAAGTTTTTTTGCACTTTTCACCGAAAGCCACGCAACCAGCATATCGTCTGTGGAATAGCGCTGTCCCTCTTTAGGTTGATATATTATGTATTTTCCGGATAGAGTATCAATTCTTGCACCCGAAATAGATGTTTGTTTTTCAACCAACAATAAACTCCTATAAATAAAGGTCCGGATCTATTAATTGCGATATGGAGCCCTTAAATCGTATTATTAATCAGTTTTTTAATTTATTTCTGTATATTGTAGTTTTGAGTAAAGAAAGTATCTGATTGCATGTTTATTTTGGTCCTATTGGCTCTTTCGGGTTCTAGAACCCATGTTTTTAGACAATGAGTGTTTAATGGCTCAGGAACTGCAAATGTCTTTAGTATCATTAATCCCTTGGTGAATTTTGTGGATTTTTTGTTTTTTCTGCAGTCTTGATTGTCAGGGATACTGATTTCACAGTATTGTAGATGATGGTAGTTTAATTCAAGGTTTGAAAATATATGTTTTTTAGCCGGATAAACCATCAAGGCAAATACCAAGCTCAAAAGATCCTTTTTCTACTTCAAAGTTCACCATAGTTATGTTTTTACCATTAATTTCATTTATTTCGAGCTCTTTTTCTGAAACTATAGTTGGCAGGCCTGCCTCGAGTTTGGTGCCTATTAATGACAATCTCTGTCTTGCCTGACCTGAGATCATGTTTGCTATTTCACCTACTGCTTCCCTGACCTCTTCATTCATGGTATCAAATTTTTCACCAAACATGTTTGAGACTATCTGTATAATACTTGATTTTGTAAAGCCTATGGTCATAAAACCTTTTATGCTTTTATCCTCAGTTGAAAAATCTATTACTCCCATCACTTCGGCTACAGTTTTATCTTTATCCCAGGCACAGATCTCACCAACAACCGGCTTAACAAAAGCCATGGTTTCCAAGACCTTGATCGTTGCATCAATAAAAGGGTTTATATGTCTATTTTCCATTTCAAAATTCTTTTAAATAATATATTTCAAGATATAAAAGCATAACGTCTATTTTTTTACAAGAAATATATCAGAATATGGCCCTGTTATGCGGCTAATTTTTCTTTTTCAGGTTCAATAATCCGTCTATAATATGCCAGTAGCAAACATGTTATTGGAAGGGCAATAATAAGACCAGCAGTAGTCATGAGTCCGGTTTCTGTTTCAATGGTTTATACAACTGCCAGCAGACAGGCGGGGATTATTGTGGCAATCTGAAGACAGGGAACCATATTTAAAAGTCCTATGAATAACCCAAAAAAAATGGCCATGGGTCTGATATTTTTTGTTATATTTCCATTCTGGAGTACGGTGACCACTTGTTGGCGTAATGGTGAAATATCTTTTGGGGATGAGCACAAGACTAACTTTTACAATGGTTATTATTGGTGACATAATTGCCATGGCCGCATGGATCTGGGGTTATGATAAGCTCTATAATTATAATTGTCAATTTGTAATTATACTGCTCCTCATTATCTTTGCTCTTGCAATTGGCGGAGTCATATATGCAAATATAAGAAAAAGAAAGCAGTAAATAAATATTCTAATTTACTCTTTTTCTGGCTGTGTTTACAATTTCAAGATTTTCTGCATGGTCAAGACTAAGCCTTTTTAAGGTTTCATTAAGTGGAATTCCGTGCCAGTCATATCCCTTTTCATCATATACTTCATCAGCCAACTTTTCGTATTCTTTTCGGCGAAAAGCCTGAAGCATTTTGAGTCTTTCTTTATCGCTTTTTGAACTGATGTCAAGACCTGCCGTATCTGTAAGGTATTCTTCGTAATATTCTTTTCTGGATTCATACTCATTCATAAATACAGGGGCCATTGCACGAAGCGGTATTCCATCATGCTCACGGGTACCAAATCCCTGACGAAGATTAATAAGCTTATGAAGAAGATAACATCTCTCTGATTCATTAAGAAGATCATCCAGAGACTTGTCTGTTCCCAGAGTCGCATTAACAAGTTCAAGATAATAGTCGATGGTCGGCAGATTCTTTGCGGGATCATCCGTATGTTTGGCTTCAGGATGACGCACATCGATCCACGGGAGCTTACAAAGCCCTACAATATTAAACCAGGTCCGGACAAGAGGGAACCATTTTAAAGCCATTGCTTTTTTCTTAAAAGTAGGAAGTTCTTTATTCAGCTGGTCAATGGCTATGAGCCATGCTTCATCATGCTGAGGTCCTTTAAGGGCAAAACCGTATCCTCCCTGCTGAGCAAGAGACTCTTTCGTGATATACATAGAAAATTCCAGGCCTTTTGTTTCCATCGCAAAAAGAGAAAGCTCGTCCATAATATCAGCATATGACCTGCCGTTTCGGATTGAAACTTTATCAGCAATCCAGTTTTTCATATGACGTACACCCCTGCCTGCCTCTCGGGCAAAAGCATCCTGTCCGCTTGCGATGCGGTGAAGCAGTTCCATAACAGATCCTGCATTGTCCCAGGTAAGTTCAAGACCTTCAGCATCCTCTTTGGTAACAAGGTCCCTTTCGTAAGCTTCAAAAAGGAAGGACAGAACCACCCCCGTGCTTATGGTATCCAAGCCATATTCATCACAGTAAAAGTTGTATTCAAACATATATTCTATGTCAAAAATACCCAGATTTGTTAGGTTTGCCGCTGATTCATATTCCGGTCCGTCAACCGCAACAGTACTGCCGGCGAAAGGTCCGGTTAAAAGTTTGTGCTCGTCATATCCTTTTGTGCAGGCAAGATTACATCCTGCAAAGCAGCCATCGGGGTGATCCTGTTTAAAATATTTTTTTTCAAAAACAGAACCGGAAACCTTATGGGCCCTTTCATCGGAACCGTATTGATAATTATTTACCGGAAGCAGATGAAAAGAGTTCATCATGTCAATTAAAGCAGTTGTCCCCTGAGTGGAGAGGCTCATGGCTTTGGGGTCGACTTCATTTATTACATTTCTTAAATTTTTGCCGGCAGTTCTGACGCGTTCACGATCCGCAGGTTTATTGGCATTGCTTTTTGATTTATCACATTTGGCAACAATACCCCATAGGCCTTTTTCACGCATTACAGATCCTGTACCGCCTCTTCCTGCCTGTTTTGCTCGACACCGTTTTCTTCTCACATCATAATAAACACTGTTTATACATCCAAGATATGTGTTTTTAGCCCCTGTTCCAGCGCATACGAATGCAACATTTGATAATTTACCGTCACCGTTCCACTGTTCAATAAGCTCATCAGCTTCAAGAAGGGTATTGTGAGTTTCGGGCGCTTTTTTAATACTTACCTCACATTTGTTACCGTCAATAATAACAATAATTTCCTCTTCTGACTTTCCCACAATTGAAATTGCATCAAATCCGGAAAGCTTTACTAAAGGGAAAAAGTGACCGCCAACGTTTGAATCACAAAACGTATTTGTGAGCGGTGAAATTGTTCCTACTATAAATTTGCCGGATCCTGCAAAACCGGTCTCACCACAAAAAGGTCCCCCGGCAAAAGCAAGGATATTTTCAGGACTGTCAAACTTAGTGTCTGTATCTGTTCCGTCATATACCAGTTTTAGGCAATATCCTCTGCCGCCAATAAACTGTTTTTGCATTTCTTCAGGAACATCTTTTACAGTAATGTTCTTTTCGGTCAGATCTATTTCCAGAATCCGGTTTGTGTACCCTTTTTCAATTGCGTTTCTATTATATTTCAATGAGGCATAAATCATTTATTTCTCCGAACAAATTAAATAAAAATCATTTTGTTAGCTAAATATTAGATGAATAAATATTAAACGATAAATTATAGTAAAAGGATCTTTTTATGTCAATGTAAATGGAATTTGCAGTGGTACCAAAACAAAATGTTAGTAAATTCCGGTAAAGTTTATATTAAATGACTAAATTTTAGGTTTTAAACTCGGTGATATCGGGGTGTAAAATAGTTTAGCAACGGTAAAACTTATTCATAAAAAAATTATTTAATTCCGCCATAAAATTATTAGCTTGACGATTTGGTGTTTTTGTTATAAAAAAATATGTTAGTCTATTACAAACTTTAATAACTAGAAAGAGTTGTGGATCTATGGGTGAGCTGACACACTTTGACAAATCAGGCCGGTCAAGAATGGTTGACGTCGGGGCCAAGAGCGATACAGAACGAGTTGCAACTGCAACTGCAACAGTTTCAATGAAGCGGGAGACTTTTCAGAGGATAATGGAGGGTGAAATCAAAAAGGGTGATGTGCTGGGCGTTGCTCAGGTGGCCGGCATAATGGCTGCGAAAAAAACATCGGATCTCATTCCCATGTGTCACCCCCTAAATATTACTTCGGTTGAAATGGATTTTTTGCCGGATAAAGAAACTAGCCGGATCAAGGTAGAAGCTACAGCAAAGCTTGTTGGAAAAACAGGGGTTGAAATGGAGGCTCTGGTTGCGGTGTCAGCCGCAGCTCTTACAATATATGATATGTGTAAAGCGATGGACAGAGAGATGGAAATATTGGAGGTTAGACTTTTAAGGAAGAGCGGAGGTAAAAGCGGTACCTTTATCAGGGAATAAAGTAAGTGTGGTCAGCTAAATATACTCTCTAAAATAGTGTTTTACTACTGAAAACATAAATGTTATATGCTATGTGATAAAGTATCGAAGTAAAAACAGCATTCGGGCTGCTAAATGTATTCGAGGAGGGACCTTTTAAGTGGAAAAAAAAAGACTGGATTTTTTTAAGAATCTGCTTACAGAGCGTAAGAGCAACCTGTTGAATGAAGCAAAAGAGACTATGTTTGGAATGACTGATGATGAAGAAGCATTTCCTGATCCGAACGACAGGGCCACTCAGGAAAGTGATCGTAACCGGATGCTGCGTATCAGGGATCGAGAGCGGAAGCTTATATCAAAAATAGATAAAGCTCTTGATCGTGTTGAAGACGGAACCTTTGGAATTTGTGAAGAGTGTGGCGAAGAGATAACAAAGGCTAGGCTCAAAGCAAGGCCGGTAACAACCTTTTGTATTGACTGTAAGGAAGAACAGGAAAAGTTGGAAAAGGCCAGACAGGGATAAAGCTCAATATCTGCATATCCTTTTTCCATTTTTCGCTATCATAAGTATGTAAGAATCTGTAATCATTTAAAAGTTTTGATATGCAATTCCAGCAATATTGTTTTGCTGGAATTGCTGTTTTAGGTAAAGCAGCACAGGCTGATTATAAAGTAACAGTTGATCTTGAGACATGCAGTTTAACCTTATAATTTCACAACTCTCATTTTGATCAAAAAAAAGAAACGAATTAAGCCCTAGACAATCTGTGATTAGTTTGGATTAACTGTTGTCAAAAATTCTTTTTCTATGTGGAATGTTGTCAGGCTTCAAGCTTTTGATTTACCTGATATTCTTTTAAATAGTAGGGCTTTTTTTATGAAAAAAATCCACTTTTTGTTTGGTATTCATAATCATCAGCCTGTTGGAAATTTTGATCATGTCTTTGAAAAAGGTTTTTCCTGCTCTTATAAGCCGTTTATTTCAATTCTTGAAAAACACCCCTTAATTAAAGCCTCAATTCATTTTTCAGGCCCGCTTTTAGAATGGGCTGAAAAAAAAGATCCGGAATTTATAGAGACGGTTCAGCGCCTTGTTGAAAAAAAACAGGTGGAAATAATCGGCGGAGGGTTTTATGAACCGATTTTTTCTATTTTACCGGAGCGGGATATTAAAGGGCAGCTAAAAATGATGGACGGCTTTATAGAGAAAAAATTCAATCTTAAGCCGAAAGGGTGCTGGATACCGGAAAGAGTCTGGGATCCGGTGTTGCCCCGCCTTATTTCTTCGACCGGACTTTCATATACTCTTCTGGACAGTACGCACTTTCTTCATGCCGGTCTTTCTCCTGAACAGGTGTCGGGTTATTTTACTTCTGAAAGAGAAGGAAAGACAATTTCCATATTTCCTATTGATATGAATCTTCGATATATGATTCCTTTTGAGAAGCCGGAGAAAATAATAGAATATCTCCGTTATCATGCAAGTGATGTAAAAGATGTTGCCATAACATATATTGATGACGGTGAAAAATTTGGAATGTGGCCGGGGACATATTCCTGGGTTTATGAGAAGGGTTGGCTTGAGGCATTTTTCTGTGAGCTTGAAAAAAATCTTGAAATGGTTGAACTGAACACATTTTCCGAATATCTGACGATCTCTCCTCCAGAGAGCCGGATATATCTTCCCACTGTTTCCTATGAAGAAATGATGGAGTGGGCGCTGCCTTTCGATGCTGTTGTCAGGTATGAAGATATGGAGAAAAAACTTAAGGATCTTGATCTGAAAGATAAATACAGGCCTTTTATCCAGGGCGGATACTGGAATAATTTTTTGGTTAAATATCCTGAAAGCAATCAGATGCATAAAAAGATGCTGATGATAAGTGAAAAACTTGAGAAGGTAGAAGAAGAATTATGTGGTGAAAAAAGTGATCTGATTGCCGCTGCCCGTAAAGAACTTTATATGGGACAGTGTAACTGCTCTTACTGGCATGGTTTGTTCGGGGGGATCTACCTTAATTATCTTCGGCACGCTGTTTATGAACACCTTATTAATGCTGAAAAAATTATTGACAGTCTGACGCATACGGGTTCGACTTGGCTGGATTATAGTGTGTTTGATTTTCGAAAAAACATGTCGGATGAGCTTATTGTTTCCGGCAGGAACCTTAATTTGTATTTCTCTCCAAAAGATGGCGGAAGCTTGTTTGAGTTTGATGTTAAGCCTGGATCTTTTAATTTTTTAAACATGATGACCCGAAGAATGGAGGGGTATCACCGCAAGCTTAAAATAGAAGATTTTAAGGAACTGATGCCAGAGGGTGAAGATCTTCCTGTTTCAATACACAATATCTCAAAAGTTAAGGAAGAGGGGCTGCAGAACTGGCTTATATATGACTGGTATCCTCGCAATTCTTTTGTTGATCATTTCCTTGGCGAGGGGACAACGCTGGATTCTTTTTCAATGTCAAGGTATTCTGAAATTGGGAATTTTGTTGACGGGGATTACCAGCTTGCAGAAATAAAAAAAATTAAAAATGATGCAAAGCTCTCTTTTTTGCTTAAAAAAGATGGTTTTGTGCTGCAGGATGCCAGAAATGATGTTAATCATGAGCCAGTAGGTGTTCAAAAACAATTTCTAATTGATGATTCCGTAATGGAGATCAGCGCAAAATATACTCTGGAAAATCAGAGCAACAGCCCTCTTTCGCTCTGGTTTGGGGTGGAGATGAATTTTTCATTTCTTGCTGCAGACAGCCCTCTTCACTACTGTATTTTTCCTGAGGATACAAAAGACAAGCTGGCAATAAGTTCAAAAGGTGAGATTATAAATCTTTCACGTTTTGAACTTATCGATGAATGGAGTGGACTGGGTATAGATATGGTTTTGCCGTTAGGTTCTGATTTGTGGCGGTTCCCGATTGAAACAGTTTCCCAGTCAGAAGAGGGGCTTGAAAGGACATATCAGGGAACAACTTTTCTTGTACATTGGAAGATAAATTTAAAGCCCGGGAAGACTCAGGAAAAGATAATAAAAATATGTCCCTACACGTTTGCCGGGCAGAAAGAAAAAAATATTTTCTGTAGTTGATTTTACCTTTGTGAAATTTTATAAAGACAGGTATTATTAATAATATTAATACGCTGGGGAGGTTGCTGTGTCGGAGTTAAGGAAAGATCCAATAATCGGTAGGTGGGTTATAATCTCAACTGAGAGATCTAAACGCCCTTCTGATCTCCTGGTAGAGAAAAGCAGACCTAGAGGAGGTTTTTGCCCGCTATGTCCTGGAAATGAGGACAAGACTCCGCCAGAGGTGTTTGCTTTTCGTGATCAAAATTCTACTATTAATGGACCGGGATGGAAACTTCGGGTCGTGCCTAATAAGTTTCCGGCCCTTGTAATCGAAGGGGACTTGGACAGACAGGAAAAAGGACTGTATGAAAAAATGCAGGGGATAGGAGCGCATGAAGTAATCATAGAGACCATAGACCACAATGCCAATTCTTCTACGCTTTCTGCTATAGATTTTAAAAATATTCTGTTTGCCTATCAGCAGAGAATGAATGAGCTTAAAAAAGATGGCCGTTTCAGGTATATTTCAATTTTTAAAAATTATGGTGAAGTTGCGGGTGCTTCAATGGAACATCCGCATTCGCAGGTGATTGCTTTACCTGTTGCTCCCAAAAGGGCTGTTGAAGAGATGAATGGTTCTGAAGAATATTATGAAAAAAATAAGAGCTGTGTTTTCTGTGATATTGTTAAGCAGGAACTTAAGCAGCGGGAACGGATCGTTTTTGAAAATGATCATTTTGTAGCTTTTGAACCTTATGCTCCCAGGTTTCCGTTTGAGACATGTATGCTTCCCAAAAAACATATTTCTTCTTTTGAGGCTACAGATAATGATCTATTTGGTTCAATGGCAGATTGTTTGAGTCTTGTTCTGAAAAAAATAAACAAGGCTTTAGGTTTTCCACCTTACAATTATATTCTTCACAGTTCTCCGATAGATAACAGTGAAAATGATTTTTATCACTGGCATTTTGAGATTATACCAAGACTTACAAAGGTGGCTGGTTTTGAATGGGGTACCGGATTTTATATAAATCCAACGCCGCCTGAACAGGCTGCGCAGCATTTGCGTGAAACTGCTGTGGAGTAATTATCGGGGAGATATCTTACAGTCGAACAGCACCATATCATCTCTTGTAGTTAGGGGGTAAAAATATGAAGAAATTAATGTTTGTTGATGATGAGGAGAGTATCAGACTTCTTTATAAGGAGGAGTTTGAGGAGAAAGGGTTTAATGTTGTCCTGGCTGCAAATGGAGAAGAAGCGCTTGGGATGTTTGATGATGTTCAGCCTGATCTGGTTGTTATTGATATTAAGATGCCGGGCATGGATGGTATAGAGCTTCTGAAAAAACTTCGTGAAAAATCAAGAGATTTTCCTGCTATTTTGTGTACGGCATATGGTGAATATAAACAAAATTTTGAGACCTGGGCGTCGGATGCATATATTGTTAAGTCATCCAGGCTTGAAAGTCTTTTTGAAAAGGTCGATGAATTGTTGTTACGAAAAGAGAAGCAGTAAGATAAAAAAGAAGGGGTGGCTATGAAGGAAATTTTTAAGATATTAATTGAGAATGGTCAGGAGCATATTTTAGAGCATCTTGATTTAATGGCTGCCGAACAAAAAGATGCTCTGATCCAGGATCTGAAACAGGTGGATTTTAAACTTCTTGAGAGTCTTTTTGAAACCTATAAAAAGTTGATCGTTTCAAAAAATGAGAAAAAAGTTTTTAGCGCGGCGGATGTCCTTTCTTTTAATGAAGGGGATGCTTCTGTTAAAGAGAAAAAAAGGCTCTATGCAATCGGTGAGGAGTATTTAAGTCAGGGTAAGATAGCGGTTTTTCTGGTTGCGGGAGGACAGGGGTCCCGCCTTGGTTTTAATGGCCCCAAAGGCTGTTTTTCAATCTCTCCGGTTAAAGGTAAGAGCCTTTTTCAGCTTTTTTCTGAAAATATTCTCGCGCTGCAGAGAAGATACGGAAAACAGCTTCCATGGTACATCATGACGTCTAATGAGAATAATGAGGAAACGCATTCTTTTTTCAGGAAGAATCGCTTTTTCGGACTAAATGAGGATTATGTCCGTTTTATTATTCAAAATCAGGTGCCTTCTTTTGATTTTAATGGAAAGCTTATTATCTCCAGGGATAAAAAGCTTTTAAAGAACCCTAATGGCCATGGCGGATCTATACAGGCACTTTATGATTCAGGCGCGTTAAGTGAAATGAAAACTTCGGGCATTGAAGAGATATTTTATTTTCAGGTGGATAATCCCCTGGTGAAAATTGCTGACCCGCTTTTTGCAGGCGCTCATATTTCCAGCAATGCCGATTTATCTTCAAAAGTAGTCAGAAAAACAGATCCGGATGAAAGGGTCGGTATACTTGGCAAGATTGATGGTAAACTCGGATGTATAGAATATAGTGAACTTTCATCTGAACAGGTCAGAGAAAAAAAAGAGGACGGCAGTCTTCTTTTTAGCAGCGGAAATATTGCCATACATATGCTGAATAGAAGTTTTGTCGAAAAGCTTAACAGTCAGGGACACAAGGGCCTTCCCTATCATCTTGCTGAAAAAGATGTGGCCGTTCTTGCGGTTAACTCAGGGAAGCATACCATGGGATCTATCAAAGGTATAAAACCTGAAATGTTTATTTTTGATGCTTTTTCTTTTGCAAAAAAAGCTGTGACGCTGGAGGTTGAGCGTTCAGAAGAGTTTTCACCGGTAAAAAACAATGAGGGGAAAGATTCTCCTGAAACAGCCCGCAGAGCAATGGTTGCAAGGTGTATTAAATGGATTAATGCCTCAGGAAAGGGAGAATTCCTTCCTGAAGATGCTGAGATTGAGATAAGTCCCTTGTTTGCTTTTGATCAAGAAGGGTTTTGTGACAGGGCAGTGTCTTTGCCGAAGGTTTCTTCCTCGGTTTATATTGAGTAAAAAGTTTGTAATGTTTCCTTTTAGGTACATCCTGAAAGCAGGCCTTTTAGAAAAAAATAATTACCGGAAACTGCTGAGATATGACCTCTCCTTCTTCTTATGAAAACCTGACAGCTGTTGCGGTTCCCCTTCCTCTGCATAACAGTTTTACATATCAGTATCCTTCTGAATTTAAAGATAAGATGCGTATCGGTATGCGTGTTCTGGTTCCGTTTGGAAAGAGACGCTTAACAGGATATGTTGTTGGTTTTCCTCAAAAAACCCAGGGCCATAAGATTAAAGAGATATATGATCTTCTTGATGATGAGCCGTTATTTAATGAGGAGGATTTAAAGTTCTACAAGTGGATTTCCGACTATTACTACCATCCCCTTGGAGAGACTATAAAAACAGCACTTCCAGGCGGCATTAATACGGAATTTAAAAATGTTGTGTTAATTACTGAAAAAGGGATGGACTTTTTATTAAAAGCGCCTAAAGATTTTCCCGGAATAACGGTTCTTCAGGAGTTATGTAAACGCAAAGAGGCATCGATTAAATTTCTTGAAAAGAGTGCCGGCAGAAAAAATCTTAATTACTATATCCGTAGCCTGGGTGAACAGGGGCTGCTTGAATGTTCTGTAAAGCAAAAAGGACATGTCAGGATAAAGAAAGAGAAATGGTTTTCCGCTTTTGGCAGTTTGGGTGATATAAATTCAAGGTCGAAAAAGCAGCATGAGATTTTTTCATTTACTATGAAAAAAGGTGTTGTTCCTGAATCGTTTTTAAGAGAGGTTTTTGGGAACTGTTCTTCGCAGCTTAAAGCGCTTGTGGAAAAAGGATTTTTAAATGTTGAAGAACGGGAAATATTTAGGAGACCGGAAGTTAAGGATAAAAGTATTATTGAGCCGGTTAACCATTTGAACCCTGATCAGTCGGCTGTTCTAAAGCAGATAGAACCTTCAATAAAGCAGAAGATGTATTTCCCAATATTGCTTCATGGTGTGACCGGTGCGGGGAAAACAGAAGTTTATTTGAAGGTTATGGAGAAGGTGCTTAAGGCAGGACGACAGTGTCTTTATCTTGTTCCCGAGATATCGCTCACCTCTCAGCTCTGGGACCGCATCAGCTCACGATTAAATGTTCCTATCGCAATGCTTCATAGCGGCCTTACCGACTCGGAGAGGTTTGATGCGTGGAGGATGATAGCAAAGGGAGATATAAAGATAGTGCTTGGTGCACGTTCTGCTGTTTTTGCCTCCTTTCTTGATCTTGGCGCAGTTGTCGTAGATGAAGAACATGATCCGTCATATAAACAGGATGAAAAGCTTCGTTACAACGCAAGAGACCTCTCTCTTCTAAAAGGTAAACTTGCTGATGCTGTGGTTGTTTTAGGCTCAGCAACACCGTCCATTGAATCATATCATAATGCTTTAAAGAAAAAATATACGCTGTGTAGACTGCCGAAAAGGGTTGAAGGCAGGGAGTTGCCTGAGGTCCGGATAATTGATATGCGGATGGAAAATGCCTTTAAGAAAAAAGGAGAGGGGATTCTTTCGACAGCATTAAGAGATGCCCTGGCAAAGAGGCTTGAGGCCGGCGAACAGAGCCTTCTTTTTTTGAACCGCAGAGGATTCTCGTCAGCATATATCTGCCAGGAATGTGGCCATGTTTTTAAATGTCCCAACTGTGATGTTTCTTTGATTCATCATATGAACAGAAAAAAACTGTGCTGTCACTACTGTGATTTTTCCTTCCCTGTTCCAGATGAGTGTTCTGAATGTAAAAGCTATTTTCTTGTTCCTACCGGCTGGGGAACAGAGCGCCTGGAGAAAGAAATACACAGGATTTTCCCTGAGGCAAGAACCGCGCGTATGGACAGGGATACGACAGAAAAAAAAGGGTCTTCAGGGAAAATTATCAGAGAAGTCTATGAAGGGAAAATTGATATTCTTCTTGGAACACAGATGATTGTTAAAGGATATCACCTCCCGAATATTACTCTGGTCGGTGTGATCAGCGCAGACCAGTCTCTTAACTTTCCGGACTATCATGCCGGTGAAAGAACCTTCCAGCTTTTAACTCAGGTTGCGGGCAGGGCGGGTAGGGGTGAGGTTAAGGGTGAAGTTTTTATACAGACATATAATCCAGATCATTACAGTCTGTGTTGTGCGAGACATCATGATTTTGAAAAATTTTATAAGATGGAAATAGGATTTAGAAAAGAGCCCGGTTATCCCCCTTATATAAAGATAATTAATTTACGGTTTGATGGCACCAGCCAGATGCGTGTGAAGGCCTGTGCAAAAGAAGCAGGAGTATCTGCAAGGCAGCTGCTTTTAAGCAGTGATGATTTTAAAACAGTTGAAATCCTTGGGCCTGCGAGTGCTTTGTGGAAAAAGATTAAAGGACGCTACAGGTATCAGATCCTTGTTAAGGGGACTAATTTAAAGCACCAGCGGCTTTTTGTGTCAAAGTTGATGGCGCACTGCAGCAACAATGCTAAAATACAGGGTGTCAGGCTTACAATTGATGTGGATCCTCTTTTTATTGCCTGAGTTTTAAAAGCTACATCGCTTGCTGTTTTCTCACAAATGTCGGTGTGTCGTAAGTGTCATCTTCTCCAAATTCGCCGATAATGGTACCTATCTTGGTAACATTCTGATTCCCCCCCCCGTAAGTTAGTTTTGCAGGGGTTTCTTCTACCTTTGCTTCAATTTTTTCCTTTTCTGATTTTACCTCTTCAAAGTCGGTGGCAATAACAGTTATCTGAAAGTTGTCTGCCATTGACTCGTCTATTACAGCCCCAAAAATAATATTTGCATCCTCATGAGCTTTAAGCTGTATAAAGTCGGTTGCTTCCTGAAGGTCGGCAAAAGTAAGAGATTTGCTGCCGGTAATATTGACCAGAATGCCCTTAGCGCCCTTGATGGAAATATCGTCAAGTAAAGGATTTGAGATTGCTTTCTGTGCGGCTTCTGCTGCTCTGTTTTCACCGCTGTGTTCACCTATTCCCATGAAGGCCATTCCAGTCTTGGCCATTATTGTTTTAACATCTGCAAAATCAAGGTTAATGAGGCCCGGAACGTTTATCAGGTCAGAGATGGATTTTATGGCATGGAGAAGAACTTCATCAGCCATCTTAAAGCCCTGCAGAAGAGATATGGATTTGCCAGAGATGCTGAAAAGTTTTTCATTGGGGATAACAATAAGAGAGTCTACATGTGCCTTGAGCTGCTTCAGGCCTTCTTCCGCAACGCGGCTTCGTGATTTTCCTTCAAATGCAAACGGTTTTGTTACCACGCCAACGGTTAATACCCCTGCTTCCTTTGCTATTTCCGCAATCACAGGTGCAGCGCCGGTTCCGGTTCCTCCGCCCATGCCTGCCGCGATAAACAGCATGTCTGTTCCTTCCAGATTACGCTTTATTTCTTCTCTGTTTTCAGTAGCTGCGTCTCTACCGATTTCGGGTTTTGCTCCTGCACCGAGACCTTTTGTGATGTTTTCTCCGATCTGTATTTTTACCGGAGACATGTTGCTGTCCAGTGCCTGGCGGTCAGTATTGGCAACAATAAACTCAATACTGTTAAGGTTTGAGCTGAGCATTGTGTTGACCGCGTTGCAGCCCGCGCCTCCTACTCCTATTACTTTAATTCTTGCTCCGCCGATATTGTTTTGTTCAAATTGAAAGCCCATGATTGCTCTCCCTTATGTTTAAAGTTAAAAAATATTTTGTTTTGTTTAATAATTATTTAGATACTAGTTATATTAAATTTTATAAGCGTCTTTTATCGCATCAATTATCATTGTGGTCATTGGTTTTTCAAGCTCTGCGGATTTTATTTTTAATGACCTGTGTATTTCTTTTGGCAGCATCAGGGTAAATTTCTTCTCCAGGGAATAATGGATTTCCCTCGGTCTCCCTACTTTTTTACGGGGAGCTTCTTGATGATTTTCTTCAGTTCCTCCGGAAGTTTTGTCCAGAGCCTGTGCTGAAGTAGCCTTCTTTTTTACCATATTAATAGTTTAAACCATATTAATTATATTAACGTAAATACAGAAAAAATATATAAATAATAAAAACGTAAATACTATTTATAGGTATTATAATATAAAAAAACCTTTGTCAAATAAAAAATTAGTTTTTCCTTGATTTTTTTTGTTTGTGCCTGAGTTATTTTATAGAGTATTAATATGTTGCTTATGTTGGGGTTTTGTTATAAATCGAAGTAAACCCTTTGCGTATTAAGTCAAATATAAAATTTAATTGTATAAATATAATAAAATATGGTAATTTATTTATAATTATTTATGTTATTGACATATTAGAAATTGTCGGGGATAGAAGAGTGGTGTTTCTAGAATTTGTGATTTTTTATGCAATTATGATTTTATGTGTGTCAGAATCTGTTTTGGCTGAAGGGATACTTGACCAGATAGGGTGGAGAGATCCAATTAGAAAAGACCCCACTCTTGTAATATTACTGGGAATAATTATTTTACCAGTAATATTCCTGGTTTATCGTGCCTGGCTTGATATGAGAGAAAAAATTGAAAAAAGAAAAATAAGGCTGGTGGATGAAGAACTCTCAAGGAAGGAGTTTGTAAGAAGAAGGAGAGAATCCGGGCTTAACGAAAGAGAAGTAGATCTTTTGTTATCCATGCTGAAGAATAAAAAAGTTTCAAAAATTCACACGGTATTTGAATCTGTGGAACTTTTTGAAAGCTGCGTCGATCGTGAAATTAGGGATCTTACTTTAAGAAGAGTTCTACTGGAAAAAAGAAAAGAAAAAGGAAGGACAATTATGTCGTTAAGGGAAAAGCTTGGGTACTGTCACCTGCCAAATAATGTTTCCTTTGTTTCAACACGTAATATACCTGTAGGTCAGACCGGATCAGTTTATGGGAAAAGTGCTAAAGTTCCGGGCCGTATGGTTCTCCTGATAAACAGGGCGGAAATGATAGCGTCCGGTTCTTTTACCTTTAAATTGAATTATGATCTTCAAAAAGAAGAGATCTGTAATTTTCTATCCGGTGAAAAAGTAAGTTTTTCATTTGCAAGAGAGGGAGATGCCAGGTACAGGGTATCTTTAACTGTTTTAGGTTCTGGACCTTCCGGTACTATTGAGCTGCAGCACTCCTCCAGCCTGAAGCGCAGGCAATCAAGACATGAATTTCGTTTTGAGACACCAATTTCGGTTCAAGGTAAGCTTTTAAAAAAATCCATTATGAGTGATAATACTGAAATAGCAGAGGGGGAACCTTTCGTAATCAACACATGCACAATAAGTGGTGGCGGGTTAAGTTTTATCCACGACAAAAGTTTGGGACCAGATGATTTGCTGAAAGTTAACTTTGATATTCTTGAAACTTCATTTACGGATATTTCTCTAAAGATTATTTGTGCTTTAACCTATAACGAAGAATCGAAGGTTTTTATATATCATGCGCAGTTTGTTGATATTGAAAATGCGACACGGGAACGGATTGTAAAGCTTATTTTTGAAATGGCGCGCAAACAGGGGGTTGGTGAGGATTTTGCTGTGGAAGAGGAAGATGAATATAAAGAACTTGATGACGGTATATATATAGTAAACTAGGATATGATCAAAACAGAAGACAAAACAAAAAAACAGCTTCTAAATGAGCTTGAAGAAATGCGCCGTCAGATAGACGGTATGAAAACACTTGCAGCAAGCAGGAGGAATGCCGAAGAGGCTTTTAGGAAGAACGAGGAAAAGTACCGTACGATTTATGAAAAATCTGCGGTGGGTATTTTTGAGTGTACTTCCAAGGGTAAACTGGTAAGTGTTAACCCCGCTCTTGCTGGTATGTTCGGTTATGACTCACCCCATGAAGCCGTCCGTCTTTTAACCGCTGATACCGGCCCGTTTCACCAGTATGAGGCGGTTAAGGAATCGATTCAAAACCGAGGTGGCGGCCGGTTTGAGATACCCTATACGCGAAAGGACGGGACTCAGTTTACCGGTTCAACTAATATTCAGTCAATTCATGACAGGGAGGGACGGCTCCTTTATTTTTATGGACTTATTGAGGATATTACCACCCGGAAGCTGAGGGAAGACGAAGTCAGGCACTTTTTGAGAACGTTTATCCGTGCGATGGAAGACGAGAGAAAAAAAATATCCCGAGACCTTCATGATGAACTGGGCCAGAACCTGACAGCGCTTCATCTTATGTCGGAAAGTATCCATGATTTACTTCCTGAAGATTTTAAAGAATTGCGGCAAAGATGTAATGACCTTACAATAATGCTTGAACAGACAGCAGAGACAATAAGGGACATATCGTCCAGGATGAGGCCTGATATGCTTGATGATCTTGGTCTTGTGCCGGCAATGGAATGGTATATCAAGGATTTTACAAAAAGAAAGCCGGGCCTTGATGTTGAGTTTCTTCCGTCTCGTCTGGCTGAAAATATGGATGCAGAAACCAAGACAGCTTTGTATCGTATTATGCAGGAAACGTTAAATAATATTGTAAAACATTCAAAGGCAAAAAAAGTCAGTATAGTGCTGGCGTATGACAAGCCGAACATGTGTCTTACCATATCAGATGATGGTGTCGGGTTTGAACAGATTATCTTGGATTTTCTTGAGTTATCGGGTTTGAGGAAAAAAGGCATAGGCCTGATAAGTATTCAGGAGCGGGCCGCGTCAGTCGGAGGAAAAGCCTATATCCGTTCAAACAGGGGAGAAGGCACTTCAATTAAAGTGGAAATAGAGCTGCCACAGGGGGAAGAGGATGAAAAAGATCAGAGTTCTGATAGCTGATGACCATGCTGTAGTCAGGGAAGGGCTGATACATGTCCTTAGCAGACAGGAGGATATTGAAATTGCAGGTGAGGCTAAAAACGGTATTGAAGCTGTGAAAAAGGTTAAGGTTTTAAAGCCCGATGTAACCCTTCTTGATATTTCCATGCCCAAGCTGAATGGTCTTGAAGCGATACCGCTTATACGGGAGGCATGGCCTGACAATAAAATAATAATTCTTTCCATGCATAAAAAAGAGGCATATGTGCATCAGGTTCTTTCTTCCGGTGCAATGGGATATGTTTTAAAGGCGTCTCCTTCTTCTGATCTTGTAAAGGCAATAAGGTCAGTGTATTCCGGGGAATATTTTTTAAGCCCCGGTATCAGCAGAGAAGTGATAACGACATATCTAAAGGGTCATAATAATAAGAGTGAAGGCCCGGGTTATGATCTTCTCTCAGAACGGGAAAAGCAGATATTTAGACTGACAGTAGAAGGAAATTCAATTAATCAGGCCGCAGAAATTCTTTTTTTAAGTCCAAAAACTATCGAGCGTCACCGGGCAAATATTATGAAAAAGCTGGAGGTGAATAACATTGTGGAGATGGTTAAATATGCGGTAAAGTTTAAAATTGTTGATCCAGATCTGTGGACAAAATGACTACTTGTTTTTCTGTTAATTTTTGTGCATGAAATCCCTAAGTATATATGCATGTTTTCCCCTATTTACAATCTTATCTTTTCCCTCGATAATTGTAAACTGTTGTAAGAAGAATAGAAATTTTATTTAATTGCTGCTGTAATGATTAAAGATGGCAGGAGTGATTGTGATAGTAAAAAATAATCTTTTAAAGGAGCTTTTATAATGTCAGAAGAATTTACGTTTCCCGCATATGAAGACAGGATGATGAAGGTCATTGATAAATTTGGACTGAAAAAAATGGAAACTTACAAGGGAAAAGATATAACAAAATTGTGGGACATGAAGGGCGGGGGCCTTGTCTGGAGCTATAAGTATCTTTATACAGCTCCCAAGATTGAAAAGATTATTTTCAGTGTGCAATCATTTAGAGATAAACTAATGTGCTATACAACAAGTATCTGGCCTGATGATGACTATGCTTTTCCAATCTATTCCTCGTTCTGGGCAGAAAGTGCAAAAGGAAGTTATATGCTTATAGACCTGTATCCGCAGGCAGACTGTATTGTTGATCTTCCATATATGGAAAAATATTTAACACCGCTTGAGGATGCCTATGACAAAGGTCTTAAGAACTTTCATGAAAGAGGAACACGTGACCCTGACTGGTGGCGTGCTTTTTCATCACCTTACGCGCTGACTGCTGATTTTGGTCCGAGCACAAACGAGACCCAGGAAAATATCTTAAGCCTTGCAACCGACTATCTTGAGATTTATTATGATCTCTGTGAAAAAGATGAACCGGCTGATGCAGCGTATCTGGAGCGACTGCATGAACGTAAGCAGGCTATTCGCCAGAATCTGAAAGATAAAGATCCTGGCGGCCTCATGCTGGAAAACTCTGTAGGGCATGAGCTGACGGAACTGACTCTGGAAGTACTTTTTTAGGAAGTATTATAACGGTTAAAGTGAATTAATAAATTAATTGTCTGAAAGTTTTGTAATAATGGCTGATTCGGATTTGATTGAAGATTTTAGAAATGATGAAAACATAAAAGATGATGATGTTGTCGCCCGTATAATGGCTGTTGTTAATCGTTATTATCAGGAAGCAACCATTACTGATGTTTCAGGAAGTTGTCCGTATGGCCATTGTAAGGGTGACAGTTTTAAGGTCACAAGTATGAACAGTGACGGTCTGTGCGGCGGGATGTATCAGGCTGTTCACAGTCAGATCGTGACGCTTCATCATGGCGGGGAGCTGCAGTGGGGAGGGGATCCAGATTCCTACAGTGGAGTTTGTCCAGAAGGTAAGGTTCAGCTTGAGGTTAAGCGGAAGGTAAAAGAAGACAAATCTTTTTTCAGGACCGGTAAAAAGGTTGTTGATATCACCGGCAAGGGCTTTCCCGGTATTGACAAATACAGGATATACCTTGAAGTAATAAGTATTGCCAATAACTGTGTCTGGGGACATCGGGAGGGTGAAAGGCTGGAGCTTGATGCTTTCAATGTGGGAACTTGTTGTGGTTTTATGTATCGCGGTATTTATCATTATATAAATCTTCTTCTTTCAGGGGGCGGTCTTGCCTGGGAAGGGGATAAACATATTATTCACGGTTGCTGTCCAGACCCGTTTAACCAGCTTACTTATCGTTTGGTAAGGGAAGAGCGATAAACATACATAATATATTACCTATTTTAAAGGCGTCCTTAAAGGACGCCTTTTTTTATGGGTAAAACACTGGTAAAATATTTATTGTGTTTTTAATCTGTCTGGGACAGAATTTTTCTGTCACATTCCGGTTCTTAAATTGTCTAAATAGATAAAGGCATCTGCTTGATACTGGGTGCTGGCCTCAGCAAAGCGGAAATCCCGGCAAATACGGGGATGCTGGATAAAACATAAGATAGGGAACTTATTTATTATGGAAAAAGAGCTGGAAGGTTTGGTTGAGAAAGTAAAAGAAGGAGATAAATATTCTTTGGAACTTTTGGTCCGTGAAATTCAGGATAATATTTATGGGCTGGCCATTCGTATGCTCTGGTATCCATCTGATGCGGAGGATGCCACCCAGGAGATATTGATAAAGGTCATTACTCATCTGGACAGTTTTCGAGGGGAGAGTTCTTTTTCAAGCTGGGTTTACAGGATTGCTTCAAATCACCTGATCACCACTAATAAATGCCGGGTGGCAAAGAATGAGGTCTCATTTAACACTTATGAGGAAAGTATCAATTCAATGGTTTTTGACAAGCAGTCAAAAACCATTCCTGGACCAGAACAGTCTCTGGTGATGGAAGAGATCATGATCGGATGTACTATGGGGATGCTTTTGTGTCTGGACCGTGATTTGAGGATAGCCTATATTCTGGGCGGGATATCTGGAATGAAGGGAGATCCGTGCGCCTATATTCTTGATATTACCCCGGAAGCATTCAGAAAACGTTTTTCAAGAGCCAAAAAACTTTTAAATGATTTTATGAACAAAAAATGCGGTTTGGTGAATCCCAAAAATACCTGCAGGTGTTCTTTCTATATTGATAAAGCTGTTGAGGCAGGATTTGACAAACCTAAGAACATGATGTTTGCTTGCAGGCCATGCATTAAAAAAAAGGGTCTTCCTGATGCAGGTCAGCTACAGGAGATGGAAGAACTTCAGCGGACCATAATGATCTTTCGTGGCCATCCGGAATATAGGGCTCCTGATCAAATTGTGAATGAGATCAGAAAGGTGATTAATGTATAAACATTCAACAATTATAAGTAATATTACAAGGGAGAAAAAACTATGGAAAAAGTAATTTCGCGCTGCGGCCTGGTTTGCACAGAATGTCCTACATTTATTGCAACTAAAGAGGATGACGACGTAAAAAGAGCAGAAGTGGCAGAGCTGTGGTCAAAACAGTTTAAAATGGAAATAAAGCCCAAAGATGTTAACTGTGTGGGGTGTCTGGCCGATGGTGTTCACAGCAGTTATTGCGGGATGTGTGAAATAAGGAAATGTGCGGTTGAAAAAGGGCTTGAAAGCTGTGGTTTATGTGAAGATTACGCCTGTGAAAATCTTGAAAAGGTGCTTTCCATGGAGCCTTCCTGCAGGGAAAGACTGGATGAGATCAAGGATCAGTCTTGAATATAAATTGTAAAGAGGTGATTACATTATCAGAGGCTGAGGTTGATGCTGCGGAAGCAATCCTTGTGCTGCAGAAGATTGCCTATCAGGATGAAGCAGAGATCCATGACGATTTTTCTATCCAGCCCTTACTACAGACAATAGAAGGAACTCTTGATGAGTTTAAGAGCCAGCTTGTTTTAAAGGCTATAAAGGACGATAAAATAATTGGTTCGATCAGGGCATATGATGTTGACAAGACCTGTTATATAAATAAACTTATTGTTGATCCTGAATTTCAGAATAGAGGGATAGGTTCAAGACTTTTAAAAGAGATCGAAGGAAGGTTTAATGATGTGTTGCGGTACGAACTTTTTACCGGATATAAGAGCGAACGAAATATCTATTTCTATAAAAAATACGGATATAAGGAATTTAGTAGAATTAAAAAGAGTGATAAACTGACATTGATATGTTTTGAGAAATATTTATTAAATAATGGGGGAGATATTTAAGATGAAAATAATGGCATTTGTGGGGAGTCCGAGAAAAGGTTCAAACGTTGATACTTTGATGGACAAAGTTATTGAAGGCGTAAAAAGCAAAATTGATGCGGAAGTGGAAAAGATATATCTTTATAGCGCAGATATTAAAAATTGCAATGGTTGCGGTCTCTGTTCACCCCTTATGGGAAGCAAGGATTGTCCGATAGATGATGATATGCCGGGAATTTTAAATCGCATGATTGAGGCGGACGCTTATATTTTCGGCACCCCGAATCATGTGCATACCATGACTTCTGCAATGACAAATTTCTGGGCACGGCTCCAGCCCCTAGGAAAAATGGAAGTAATAAGGGATGACTCAGGAAAAATTATTGGTGGGAAATCAAAACCGCTGATAATGGGCAAGAAAGTTGTTATGGTGGTGAGCCAGGGTGATTTTTCTCCTTCTGCATCTGCGCTTCTTCTCAGGGTTCTTGACTCAAATATTAAAGACTTTCAGTTAAAGAAGGTGGGAGAAGTATTCAGCACAGGTAACCTTGAAAAAGCACAGGTGAAAAATAATGAGCAGGACTTAAGCCTTGCTTATACAGTTGGACAGCATCTGGCAGGGATGTAGATAGCTGGAGCTGAGACGCACACAGTTTTAAGCACGTCGATTTCTCCAGTGGCTGGTTAAGTATTTTTATATTCGATTAGTGCTATAACTTGTTCAATTTTTGTAACAAATGCTACTGATGATTTTTTATAATATTCAATAAATATTCTAGCTAAATAAAAATTATCTGTTTTGAACTGATCAGGTACGAACCAATAAGAACCCCCGCTACAACCGCTAGGGTGAACTGTCTTTTATCCTTTTATTTTATTGGACCGCACAATCGAATAGTGAGTGCTTGGATTCTTATTGAATTTTTTAAAATCACAATTGATATAGAATCTGAAAGAATATGTCCATAGCCCTGCATTAAAAGTTTTGTTGTTTTTATCGATACATTTTACAGGTTTGTTTTTTGAAACTGGAAAACCTTGAAGTAACTGAATGTCTATTTTATTAAATGATCGACCATACATGGTCTTTTGACTATCTATACACTGCAAACTACATGTTTCATAATAGATAAAGTTTTCAGATATTTGGATTATTGCTATATCAAGGGTTTTGTCTGCTTCTTCAGTTTCTTTTAAAACTACACGTTTTATAACTGGATTTTCGAGATTTATAATTTTACCATTAACAGCAACATTAATTGAACTTTTGCGTAAATGCGCTGCATCAATAATATGTGAAGCGGTAACGAAGTAGAGCTTGTTATTATGTCGTAGAAAAAAACCAGTTCCTTCCATTTCAGGCCGACCGAATTTGCCGGTTAAAAAAACAGGTATAACAAATCTATTTAGTTTGTCTCCAATTTCAATAAGCCTATCTTTAAAATCATCATTAGGTGTTATTATCTTTGACATATTTTATGCTTAACTATTAATACACCGACTACTGGGCGAGTTATACTGACATTTGGCGGCCTATTATTCCTATACCGCATGTTATACGGGAAAATGGAGGCCTATTTGCATTTTTGTTCGTATCACTCTTTGTAAAAATACAGCTTATCAATTTAAAGCATAATAGGTGGTAATATGGTCGGGCGTCATGAAGTCTGTTTGTCTTACACCCAAAATTACAAGAAATTAACATGCTTATCAAGTAAATATTATAAAATTATTAAAAAAAGGATCTCGAAGGACGCTTAGAGTAATTTATACACCCTGTTTCAGGCAAGACCCTAAAATATATATAATTAATCGCATAACCCTTTCCTCTATATAAATTTTTTCCAGGAGGATGTTCCTGTCAGGCTTTCAGTTTCATGGGGAATGTCCCACTGTCCCTCACTTTCTTTTTTAAAATAAACCAGGAATTTTACCCCCCCCATATTTTGCCTTTTGTAAGAATAATTTTCCTCCTGATTTGTCTAATTAAGATATTTTTGCAAATGGACATGTATTTAATGACATGTTCATTTTATTTAAATTATTACTTAATAATAAAAATTATAATTTTAGGTTTGGTAATTTTACCCTCTTCCTGTTGTGGGCATACTGATTGCATATTTAGTATCGAAAACGATAAAAATGATTGAAATCAATTAAAGTTCGTATAATATTTAGCATTAAAAATAATAAAAAGGAGGTAAGCAAATTATAGTTGTTATAATTGAAGACAATGATACAATTGAGGCAAATATATTAATTATTTTAAATAATTTGTAAAGCTTACAGCTTTTAGAGCGAAGAATATAAATAATTAGAAAATTAATTATCTAAGTTGTTTTGTGAAAGCTTAGACTATTAAAAATAGTAGGATTTAGTCTAATGGTAAATTTTAATCATAAAATATTTTTCCTAATTTACATATGTTCTTTTTTAATTGCAGTTTGGTCTACCAACATCGTTTTAGCTGAAACTTATAATCCCGCCTGCGAGTTTGAGATAGATTGTGACTCTGATGATGTGCCGTATTATGAAGATAACTGTCCGGGAACCCCTAACCCGGGCCAGCAGGATGCTGACAATGACGGTACGGGTGATGCTTGTGATGATGATACTATTTATGGTTATTTTTCAGGAGAGTTTAAAGAAGGTATTAATGTGAATATTGTCACTGTAAATTGTTCAAGTCCAACCATTGTTGCTAAATTAATAACAGAGGAAGATGGTTACTATTCTATAGGCGATCTGGAAGATAACTTGTATGCAGTTTCCCCGGAGTATGATGATTATATTTTCTACCCGAGTTTTGCTTTTGTACCAATTTACAAACAGTAGTTCAGCCCTATAATCTGTCCTGAAACTGAAATTGCGTAGTAAAATTAATGACAGTAGTTTTCTCTCTGTAAGATTATAAATATTTTCAACCCCGTATAAAACCAAATTATGGGAGTCCTTTATTTTGCTTTTACAGAAACAATCAGGGATGTAACCATATCATCCAATCTTTCGATATAGGTCAGATTATCCATCAATTTATACTGTTAAAAACCTGGGATGTTTGCTGTGGATTTTGGCTGTTGACTATATTTTTCAGGATCAGATGTGTCGTTTGTCATCCATCCAACCAGAGAAAGTGAATAAGAAGCTTCAAGCTTGTCAAGGTTTATCAGACTTGACTTATAAATAAAGGAAGGACGATCATAGAAATATGTGTTTCCATTGGTTGATCTGTCTATTTCAAAACAAACCCTAAACCTTTTGTCTAAACTCGTTTATAAGTTTCGTGTAACAGAAATCTCCTTTGTACCGATGCACCGGTTACCCCATCAATATCTGAAGAATACTTTACTGTTTTCCAATACTGAAGACCATCTCCAAGTAATGATTTTCCAATATCAATAACACCATTACAAATGTAGATGTTCTGAATGTTTTTTTCACTTTCATTCTCAAGTCAACAGACATAAACCGTTGGAGGTCTTACCTTTTGGTACTTAAGCTCAAAGGCGAGAGCATATTTAGATGACGAATCGTTCAGAGAATTATCAACTATGGTAATGTTTTCGGAAATTTATTAATAAAATAAAAAGGATATTTGCTTTTTTAATTATGTTTTCCTGATTTATGTTTTATGGGAAAACTGAATTATAAAATAATATCAGAAATCGTATACATATCTTATTTAACTATAGTATCAACCATTTTTGCAGTTAAATTGCCGGAATTAATATTTTTGGTATTGTAAACTTTAGTCAGGTCATGATTAAGTTTTTCTGATAATAATTGAACATAGGGCTCAACCAAGGTACCATGTGGATAGACTGGAAGTTCATGTATAATAATCCTATCTTTTATGACTTCACCCCACCCCCACTGTTGATCAGGAAATCCTGCAGACTCTGCTGATCTCAAAACAGCGCGACGACTCTTCCTGTTCTCTCTTGGAATACTGGTTTTAAGTACTATTTTCTATTTTCAAAGATTATAACACCGGGCGAAACGACTTAAAGATTAACACTATATTGGCCGCATTAACAATTTTAGCGCTTTCCGTCCCTAACAATTTCTTGCGCTGTTTCACCCTTCTTATTTCTATGTCTCAACGCATTTATTGCGCGCAAAATTCATTACTGGTGTAACATTTCTTTTGCTTTTGCAGATCTTTCTATTTCAGCTCAGGTTTAGATGATTGTTTTAACTGTATGGATCATTACGGCACCAGGTATAATGGTTTTGCAATATATATCATGAATTAATAGTCTGATCTAGAATGTTTTAAAATAAAGGTGTAAAAGATAAAGTATTGATTTTTCAAGATCATGGAATATAAATCTCACTTTATTTAATTAAAGTATTTATTATTGATTCTGAAAAATATTTCAAATATATATGGTCAGTAAAGAAAAGCCTAATTGATAAAAATTATATTAGAATATTCATTCCTGAGTGGAAGGTTTATAAATGGAGCAAAATAGGGACTGGATTGTTTATAGACGTGAGGATGGTTTGTGGGCAAAGAAAATAAGCAGTGCAAAGAATGCATCGAGTGTTCACCTCACACAAGAACATGCTGAAAACTCAGCAAAAGAAATGTTGAAAACTAGAGGAGATGGAAAACTATTTGTAGAAGGTTTTGACGGGAAGCTTCGAATCCAGGATAGTTTTTTGCAGACAGTGGTTCAAGGTTTATTCAGGTCAAGGCAAACCGATTCCTGAATTGCTCTAACAATATATAAGTTAAAGAAAAGAACTTTTCGTAATCTGGGTGCAGATTTTTTTATTTATAAATACTAAAAGGCAAAGTCCTGAAATTTTGGACTTCGCCTTTTGATTTGTTTAGCCTGTGATAGTAAACTATCCGTTATTTTTCATGAAAGTCTTCATGAGGTCGGTTAATGCCTTAACGCCTTCTATCGGCATAGCATTGTATATTGATGCCCGGCACCCGCCTACAGAACGGTGTCCTTTGAGACTGCTTAATCCTGCTTTTTCCGCCTCTTTAATAAACTTTTTCTCAAGATCTTCGCTTGGGAGCCTCCATACCACGTTCATTGGAGAACGGCTTCCTTTGTCAACAGGGTTCATATAGTAACCGTTGCTGTTTTCGATCACATCATACAGCATGGCTGCTTTTTCATCTCTTCTTTTTGCTACACCTTCTATTCCGCCGATAGACTTGATCCAGCGCAGGGTCAGGCATGTCATCCAGATAACAAAGGATGGCGGAGTGTTATAAAGAGAATTATTGTCAGCATGAAGATCATATCTTAGATATGCCGGCAGAGACTTATTTGCTTTTTGAAGCAGGCTGTCTTTAATAATTACCAATGCCATACCTGAAGGTGCCAGGTTCTTCTGCGCTCCGGCATAAACCATATCAATTTTATCCCAGGGAAGTTTGCGGGACATGATTTCAGATGACATATCACAGATAAGAGGCACATTACCTGTATCTGGAAAGCCTGGAAACTGGATACCTCCGATGGTTTCGTTTGAACAGATATGTACATAGGCTGCATCGGGTGAAAGTTTCAGCTCATCATTTGCAGGCATTCTGGTATACTTTTCATCTGCACCATCCCAGGCAATATTAACATTTCCTACAGCCTTGGCATCACTTAATGCTTTTTTTGCCCACGAACCCGTGTGCACATAATCAGCAGTCATGCCCTGTTGCAGAAAAGCCAGGGGAATCATGCCGAACTGCAGTGTCGCTCCTCCCTGAAGGAGCAGTATATGATAGTCTTCCGGAACATTAAGTATTTCTTTAACCAGTGAGATCGTTTCACTGTGAATAGCATCATACTGTTTTCCGCGATGGCTCATTTCGATAAGCGACATTCCTGAATTTTCATAATCCACTAGTTTGTCTGAAGCTTCCTTTAGTGTTTCCAGAGGAAGAGTAGATGGACCCGCAGAAAAATTAAATATCCGTGACATTTTATTCTCCTTTACAACCAGTTATAAGTTTTTATGATTGATTATTTAAATGTTTATAAGTTAAATCGTATCGATTTCACTAATCTTATAGTATATGCTTTGATATTTAAAGTGTCAAGTAAACACTAAATTAATAGAGCCTGATTTGGTCGTGGCAGAAGGGAACCGGTTTTCGAAAAGTGTTTTTGTGGTGCTGAATATGAATTAAGGCTTTGATCAAAAGCAGAGTTTTATATAATCAAACAAATGTGCTAATATGTTGTTCTTTAATACAGCAAAGGAGCATTAATGGATTTCTTGGTCTGTGCACATGGTAACCCTGAAGAAGAAAAGTTTATTCCTTATATTAAGGATTATGTAGACGGTGTTGAGTTGCAGAATTACGGTTTGACAGGGTCGAAATCCATTGAGGCCTGGAACAAAAAGCTTTCTCAGCATAAAAGCATAGCCAAAAAACTGCCTGGCAGGCTGGTTGTTCATGGACCTTTCTTTGGTATGGACTATACCTGCCAGGATCACCTGGTAAGAGAAGCGGTAAGGAAACGGCTTGATATGACCTATCAGATGGTGTGTGAGCTTAAACCTGACACCTTGGTTCTGCATGCAAGATGGTCTGAAGAACTTGGAAGGTTCAGTCTTGGAGACAACTGGATTGAGGAAAATGCGAAATTCTGGAGGAATGAGGTCTTAAAATATACGGAATTGGGTGCTAGAATTGTGCTTGAAAATGTAATGGAGATTAATCCTGATATGGGAATCAAGCTTTGTGATGCGGTTAAACATAAAAATGTCGGACTCTGTTTTGATATTGGACATGCGAACCTTGCTTCATCACTTGCTCCTGCAGAATGGGTTGAAAAGATGGGGGGGCGTTTAAAACATGTTCATCTCCATGATAATAATGGAAAGCGTGACGATCATCTTCCCCTTGGGAAAGGTAGTATCGACTTTGATCCTTTCTTTGAAGCCCTTTATAAATATGCACCCGGAGTAACCGTGTCTCTTGAAGTCATGGCAGAGCCTGATGAAGTTGTTAAAAACGCAGTTTATGTTACAGAAAAATATAGAAGAACAGCTTAATACTCAAAGAAATTTATTTTTACCCCCTTGACAATAAAAAAGCAGTTCTTAACTTTAAAAAACTACTCTTTTGAAGAGTAATAAATTTGAAAAATGATACGGGAGGTTCAGAACAGTGACAGCAGCTAAAAAAAAGGTTTCAGACGAAAAAAAAGAACAGGTAGAAGGAGATACTGTTGAAATAAGTTCCTCGGCTATGGAAGCCAAAGAGAAAACAAAGGATTCAAAAATAAAGGACAACCATAAATCCTTTATGTCAAAAAAAGATCTGAATAAAAAACTTGAAGAAGTGGAAAATGAAAAAAATGAATTGTCTGACAGGCTACTGAGAAACATGGCGGAATTTGACAATTATAAAAAAAGAGTAGTTCGGGAAAAAGAAGATTTAATTAAATATGGTAATGAAAAATTTGCTTTTGATCTTCTTTCTGTTATGGATAACTTTGAGAGATCCCTTGAACAGGCAAAATCATCACAGGAACTTGAGTCGGTTATTGAAGGTATTGAAATGATACAGAAACAGCTTGTCAGCGCCATGGAAAAATTTCATGTTAAGCCTTTTGAATCTGTCGGGGAACCTTTTGATCCGGAAAGACATGAAGCAATGGCACAGCAGGAACATGAAGAATATGAGGAAAATACAGTTATTGAGGAATATCAAAAGGGATACTGTCTTAAAGAAAAACTTTTAAGACCTGCCAGGGTGATTGTTTCAAAAAGTGTGGAAAAAGAGTAACGGCACAAATTATTGTCTGCCAAAATCATCTTCAATTCGTTCTATATCGTCTTCACCAAAATAATCACCGGTCTGGACTTCTATAAAAGACAGGTTTTTCTGGCCGGTGTTCTCAACTCTGTGAAGGACTCCTCGCTTAATATCTACACATTCTCCGGTTATCAGATTTACTATTTTTTCATCAAGGGTGATCCTTGCATTTCCTTCTAAAATAAACCAGTGTTCATCCCTTTTTTTATGGCGCTGCAGACTCAGTCTTTTTTCAGAATAAACAACTATTCTTTTAACTTTACAGTCTGAACTGTCATCAAGAACGTTGTAATATCCCCAAGGACGATGATCTTCTTCTTTTTGTTCCAGCATATTTATCTCTCTGTTTTGTTATTTTATAAAAAATAGATGATTTACAAACCTCTGTCAAGTAAAGAAATAGTGTAACTGTCTATATAATCACTCCTTTTTTTGAAAACACGTTTTTTATGTACCCGCATTTTTTTTACTTGCCCTCTTGACAATTCAGCATTAAGCATTAACTTTTACAGATATTAAGCAGGCACATTATTAAAAAAGTATAAAGCAGTGTCTAAAACCACAGGCACATAAATAATATAATATAAATAAAAAAACGAGAAGGAGGAGTAAAGAGATGAAGATAAGACCATTACAGGATCGGATAATTGTCAAGAGAATGGAAGAGGCAGAGATGACCAAGGGCGGGATTATTATTCCGGATTCAGCAAAAGAAAAACCAATGGAAGGTGAAGTAATCGCAGTAGGAAATGGTAAAGTTCTAGATAACGGACAGAAATCAGTACCTGACGTAAAAGCGGGTGACAAGGTACTTTTTAGCAAATATGCAGGAACAGAAGTAAAGATCGACGGAGAAGAGCACCTGATCATGAGAGAAGATGATATTCTGGGAATCATTGAATAATATCAAATAATAAAAATCTATAATTTTCATAAATGGAGGAGTTTAAAAGATGGCAAAAGAAATATTATTTGGTCAGGACGGAAGGACCTTAATGCTTAAAGGTGTAGATACCCTTGCAAACGCAGTTAAGGTAACTCTTGGCCCCAAAGGAAGAAATGTAATTATCGACAAGAGCTTTGGCTCACCAACAGTAACAAAAGATGGTGTAACTGTAGCAAAAGAGATCGATCTGGAAGACAAGTTCGAGAATATGGGCGCTCAGATGGTAAAAGAAGTCGCCAGCAAGACTTCAGATATCGCAGGCGACGGAACAACCACAGCAACCGTACTTGCCCAGGCAATTTATAAAGAGGGAAGCAAGCTTGTTGTAGCAGGCCACAACCCAATGGAATTAAAGCGCGGGATAGACAAGGCAGTGGAAAGCATTTCTGATAATCTTAAAAAAATAAGCAAACCCATTAAAGACCAGAAAGAAATCGCTCAGGTTGGAACAATATCTGCAAATAATGATGTGACTATCGGAAATATTATTGCAGACGCAATGGATAAGGTTGGAAAAGAAGGCGTTATCACTGTAGAAGAAGCAAAAACAATTGAGACAAATCTTGATGTTGTTGAAGGAATGCAATTTGACAGAGGCTATCTGTCTCCTTACTTTGTAACTGATCCCGAAAGAATGGAAGCGATCCTGGAAGACTGTCTTATTCTGATCCATGAGAAAAAGATAAGCAATATGAAAGACTTACTGCCGATTCTGGAGCAGGTTGCCAAAACAGGGAAACAGTTCCTGATTTTAGCAGAAGATGTGGACGGAGAAGCCCTTGCAACACTTGTGGTCAACAAACTTAGAGGAACACTCAAAATATCTGCAGTAAAAGCCCCGGGTTTTGGAGACAGAAGAAAAGAAATGCTTGAAGATATCGCGATTTTAACTGGCGGAACAATGATCGCAGAAGATCTTGGAATTAAGCTTGAGACTATTACTATGGATGATCTTGGTTCAGCCAAGAGAATTACCATTGACAAAGACAACACAACAATAGTTGAGGGAGCCGGAACAAAAGACAAGATCGCTGCAAGAGTAAAACAGATTCGTGCACAGGTCGAAGAGACCACCTCAGACTATGACCGTGAAAAACTGCAGGAAAGACTGGCTAAGTTGGTTGGCGGAGTAGCAGTCATTAATGTTGGAGCAGCAACAGAAACAGAGATGAAAGAGAAAAAAGCCAGAGTTGAAGATGCACTTCACGCAACCCGGGCAGCCGTAGAAGAAGGCGTTGTTCCCGGTGGCGGAGTCGCCCTGGTAAGATCTCTTAAAGCACTTGAAGATATAGAGACATCAAATGAAGAGCAGAGACTGGGTGTTGAGCTTGTGAAAAGAGCGATTGTTGAGCCATTAAGATGGATCGCAACCAATGCCGGTCATGACGGATCAATCGTCATTGAGAGAGTAAAAGAAGGAAAAGGCACTTTTGGATTTAACGCGCTTACTGAGGTATATGAAGACCTTATTAAAGCAGGCGTAATTGATCCTACTAAGGTAGTCAGATGCGCGCTTCAGAACGCAGCCAGCGTATCCTCACTTCTTATCACTACAGAAGCCATGATCGCAGACAAGCCTGAAGAAAATGCCGGCGGCGGAATGCCTCCAATGCCAGGCGGCGGAATGGGTGGTATGGGCGGAATGGGCGGAATGATGTAAGGTCCGTTTCACCAATTTAAAAGACAACTAAAAAGAGCTCTGTGGGATAACCTGCAGAGCTCTTTTGTTTTAGGATGATTTAATCTGTTTAACTTCTTAATATAGTTATTTGTAAAAACCAGAACCTGACCTTACAATAATCGCAATCAGCTTTTATCTGTCCAGACAAAAGCCTCTTTTTGAAAGCACCTAATAGTTAAAATAATAACCTTTTCACATAACTAAAAATAATATATTGTTTTGCAGCATAATGATAATTATAGGTATTATTGCTTACGTTGATATTTTAAGTGTTCTAAAGTTTTGATATTATCTGAAGTAATATGAAATAATCGCTGTTTCTAGCCAGTGTAAAAAGTTAATTTAATGAAATGAATATTTTTGAAAAAGTTAGGGATCAAATTAGTATTGATATTGTAACTACTCTTGCTAATGAGATATGGAATCAACATTTTGTTCCCATCATAGGACAAGACCAGGTAGATTATATGCTGGATAAATTTCAAAGCTCTAATGCTATTGCAAAACAATTAAACGATGGTTATGAGTATTATATTATTTCAAATGATCATAAGACTGTAGGATATTTAGGATTATTATCAGAAGATAATTTAAGTCGAGTAATGATAAGTAAAATCTATATCAAAAGTGAAGCCAGAAGACTGGGAGTTGGTGATTCAGCACTTAAATTTTCGAAAGATTTATCTAAAGAACGTAAAATTAATACTATCTGGCTAACTGTTAACAGGCATAATAAAGATACTATTGAATGGTATTTAAGAAAAGGTTTTGTAGTTATTGAAGAAATCAAAAAAAATATTGGTAGTGGGTTCTTCATGGATGATTTCATTATGGAAAAGAATATCTAGGTAACAGGAAAAAAGCCTATAAAAAGGAGGTACGTCATGATTAACTTAAAAAACATAGAGGAAAAACTGTCGAAAGTTCAAGAGCGTTATATCAGCTTTATGGTTGATAATCTCAAAGATTGGCAACTGTGGGCAGAAGCTTCTCAAAAAATGGTCGCCGGCAAGGAGGTAAACAAAAAAGAAATTCCTGATTTTTTTCATTCTGAGTATGAATGGGCAAAGATTGTATTGGAGATGGAAGATCAGGGAGGTTTTAACTGGCAGGATCCACGAATAGCTGATCTTTTTGCAGCTGCTGCTCAAACCCCGTTTTATAAACTATGGGGTGATACAATCACAGAAATATCTCTTTGCCTCGTTGAATTGTCAGGAGCAGAAACACTGATTGAAATCGGGGCAGGTCGGGGGAATCTTACCCGTGACATGCTTATAAAAATGTCCCAAAAAAATATATCTGTTCCACTCTTTGCATCAGACGCCAACGAAGCTGTACTGAATAATGTTGCAAATTTGAGTAACAAATTCCCTAACCAGCAATTACAAACGTATTTGTGGGATGTTAACAATACTCCTGATGATAGTCTAAAAAAACAAATCAAAGAGCCCGTAGTTTTATACGAACGGGCATCAATAACCTATGCTACGTATGGCTGTCTGGAAAATATTGGTCAGGTTGCAGATGTGATCGTGTTAGGAGACTATTTTAATTGCACAGGAGAGCTGTTTGCCTATGATACCATGTTTGACAAAATTGGCGTGAAACCGCTTTTTTACAAAGATGTTGAACCCTTGATATTGCAACATTTCCCAAACCAGTATTTATTCGATAAGGAAGTACATGACAGTACGGGTCTTCCAAATATAACTTTAGTTATTGCCTGGAAATAAAATTCAAAGTAATAAGACAATCCTGATTTACGACGTTACTGAAAATCTCTTTTCGGACACTATTTTTATCAGTGGTGAAATAGTTTAAAAAACTACTTGATATATGAGACGACCGGTCATATAATTTAGTTATGGATAAAAAAATGACAAGGAAAAATGAAATAATAGACGCTTCAATCAACTTAATGTATTTGAAGGGTTATAATGGAACCAGTGTCAAAGATATAACTGATGCAGCAGGCATCCCAAAAGGATCTTTTTATAATCATTTTAAAAATAAAGAACATTATGCTGTAGATGCAATAAACTATTTTTATTTTAAATCACTTAATGAATACGTATCAACGCTACGAAACCAGGATCTTGATCCATTGGATAGAATCAAAGAGTTCTTTAGATGCGTGATGTATTGGCTTAAGCAGCAAGATATGAACCTGGGTTGTTTTGTTGGAAACATGACTCAGGAAATGGGAAACATCAGTAAATTAATATCAGATGCTGTTGCTAAAATTAATGGTGAATTAGAGGCAACGATTTATGAAAACCTGCTAGAAGCTTATGAAAATAACGATTTAAAAACAGAGCTTGATTTAAAGACACTGGCTGGTTTTATAATAAGCAGCTGGCAAGGCTCCATATTACGCATGAAGGAAACCAGTAATAGAACGAGTCTAGATTTTTTTTATACTGTATTAAATAATGATCTTCTAAGGTAAGTTTTTTTTCAAACAAAAACAAGACGACTGGTCACCTAAAAAAGTGATACTAAAATGTCCGTAGATTGCGGGCCAGACCATATAAAAGGAGAATTAAAATGATAAAGGCCGTTTTTTTCGACATGAATGAGACGATACTGAATTTGAGTTTACTTAAAGAGAACTTTGATAAAAGTTTTGATGACGCTTATGTATTAAAATATTGGTTTAACAAACTGTTACACACCTCTACCGTAACAGGGATTATGGGTGAATATAAAAATTTTGGTGAACTGGCAGCGGTTGTACTGGAAAATATATTTTATGAAAGCGGTAAACAATTAACAGAGGAAACCAAAGCTGAAATACTCGGTTCTTTCAGGAAATTGCCCGCATATGATGATGTTACCGAAGCACTTGAAATCCTCAGGCAAAATAGCATCAGAACGGTTGCCGTATCAAACTCATCACTGGCAATGGTAAAAGAGCAGCTTACAAATGCAGGCATCATTGATCTGTTTGACGCATATTACTCTGTAGATTCTGTAAATAAATACAAACCGTTTAAAGATATTTATCACTATGCAGCTCAAGAGGAAAATATTGCTCCCGAGGATGTTGTTATGGTTGCTACTCATGACTGGGATTTATTTGGAGCGAAAAAAGCAGGCCTTAAAACAGCGTATATAGAACGTAAAAAAGTAATATTTAATCCGTATTACCTGCAACCGGATATTAATAAAGCATGTTTAATTGAATTGGTTCAGGAGATAATTAAAACGAGAGGATAAATGAATCCCCGATGGCCACTTGAAAATCCCCCACCTGTGGCCGGGTCAAAATCCCCCACCCTCAGACAGCAGAACGGTTGTAAGTTAATCCAGTTTCTTTTTTAATGCAAGTCTTTTAGAAGCTTCTTTG
>Ga0307988_1000080_pt1 | contig 79925 bp, 60 predicted proteins | sample EllFjometagen183_FD_203166 | JGI IMG/M metagenome (GOLD analysis project Ga0307988, IMG submission 203166) | Marine microbial communities from Ellis Fjord, Antarctic Ocean - #183 | ecosystem: Environmental > Aquatic > Marine > Unclassified | place: Southern Ocean | collected 2014-10-08 | reverse complement strand
TACTTTGTCACCATAAGAATACACCAAATCAACTTCTGAAGAAGATTGGGTTTTTTCACGAACCCAAAACATCGGTTTTTTATAACTTATACTGTTTAAAGAAATCAATTCTTGAGTTATTATATGTAATTCTGGAATTTCTTCATAAAAATAACGAAGCAAACTAATAGCTTTGGGTGATTCTTGTATTTCATCAATAAACAATAAAGTTTCCCCTAATTTATTAGATGTAATATTATGCGACAGAAAAAGTGAATCAATGATAGTTACTACATCATCTAATTCTTCAAAAAAGTACCGATCTGTAGTCTTTTCTAAGTTTAATAATATAAAATGGTTGTATTTATTTGTAATAAAGTAAGGGCAAATATAAGAATATTTGTAACAAAATAAGGGATATATTTGGTATTTATTGTAACAAAGTAAGGGATATAATATTGTTTTACACTTTTTATCTGTATCAAATAATCTATAAACTGCTATTTGTGCTGTATTTTATTGAAAATTAATTTGATTGTACAATTAATAGAATTGATGTTCTAAACACTAAAATGCCTAAGCAGCAAAATAATCATCTTCGGCACTTAGTCCCATGTTAATTGATGCTATACTATTAATTTCATTAACCATGTCGTGCACTATTTCCAACAGGCGTTTAATTTCAATTGTAAAAACATTTTTTTCAAAAGAAGACTCGTTAGAAAGGTTAATATAAGTTTCCTCTAATTCCTTCATCATACTTTCCATTTCTACCAAAAGTCTAACAACCTTTTTATCAAAATGGACTTCATTAGGTTTTTGTGAAAGGATGATTTTTGATAAAACCTTAATCAAGTCTACCATTTTTTGACCAACTTTAATAATAATTTCTGAATTACCAATTGGAGTTTTGGTTATTTCCAAATACTCATATAAACTTATAATACCACGAATAAACCTATTAGACGAATTCAAAAACGACATGATATACGGAATAAGTTTTGTATTAAATCTGGGTTGACTAAGTGCCTGCTGAAATGATGAATTTGCAACTACTGCAGCTAGCTCAATTTCTCTATTTAATTCTATGAATCCAGATAATGTTACCTGATCATCTTTAAATTTAGGTAAAATTGAATCCAGATAATTAACCATTGCATCTAACACATCACTAAACCGATTTACATAATTATTTCTTTCCCAAACCGGAAATAATACCCTGCCTGCAATTAGTGTTAATCCAATACCAATAACTGTATCCAAAACCCTATCATATGAAATATGCCAATCACCATTTCCCGACAAGCTATACATTGTAACAATTAATGGGGTAAGAAAAAAAACAAATAATGCATAATTAATTGTTAACAATGATATGGCAAGCATTGTAAATATTAATAACAGCATGAATATTATCATTTCATCATGAATATTTAAAAGCAAAAAAGCAGCCAATAGTCCACCCAATATAGTTCCAATACCACGCTGTAGACTACGAACCAAAAAGGAACCACCAAAATCGGGAGCCATTATTACAATAACGGTAAGAGGTATCCAATAGCCATGAGGTAGCTTTAATAAATGTGCAATTAGTACAGCTAAGGCAGATGTAAATCCTATTCTGATAGCGTGCCGTAAGCCTGGCGATGCGAATGTTAAATTATTTTTAAGCAATACTATAAACGATATTTTTGAATCAACTATTAAAGATTCTTGATAATTGTTGTGTATAGTTTCCTTATGTGTAGGATGTTGCCTTTGTGCTGTAACCACCTCTAATTCAACATTTTTTAACACTTGCTCAAGAATGTGGTGAATTTCTTTAGATTGCCCAACAATTATCTTGTTACTACTATACAAATAACTATTTTTTAAATCTGATATTGATTTTGTAAGGTTTGTAGTATCTGTATTTGGGTGCATTATAATATTTGCTATTTCATCATGAATATCAGCCAAAGCAACAAAAAAATCTGATAAAGATTTTGTATTTGAAACATGGATATTTTTTCCTTCATTTTTGTACCAAACCATTGTAGTAACCAATGTGCGATAATCTTTAGCTACACTGTGTATTAACGAGATCAATGCATCTTCCACCTGATTATTTCCCATTCTACCTTTTCTCTCATTTATCAGCATTTCATATGCTTCATCAATGCTTTCACGAAAACGTCGATGAATAATATCATTAATTTTTTGCTCACCTGATGGAAGGTAATCTGATGTTTCAATCTGGCAAATGGAAGATAGGTTTCTTAAAAAAGTTGCATTTTCAACAAAACAGCGAGCAACGGCCTTTCGTACAGGTCGATACGGACTAATAGGCCAGGCAAATAACGAAAACAACATTGACCAAAAACCGCCTGCCAAAAAAATAAGAAAGGGACGAAGTATGGTAGTGTGATCACCGGGTAAGGCAACCATAACAACAAAAGCAATAGAATTAACAAAGGCAACCATAACACCAGAGTGCCCTAACAAACCAAGCATGGCAACTGATGCTACCCAAATTGCAGTAACCAATACTGCCCAAATCATATTTGCTCCTACCAAAATAGCAACAACAGCTGCAGCGGCATTTAACAAAGTTGTAAATAAAAGGATGCGTGATAATTTCCTGTATGATAGCCCTCCCATATCTACAAGGGTAACATTAAGAGCTGCCAACACAAATAGTGATGCCTCCTTAAGCAAATCGAAATGCATCCCAATTAAAAATGGAATTCCTACTATCAATGCTACTCTTAATCCACGATAGTAAGCTGGCTTAGCATGTATAAAGGTAAACGAGGTCTGTAGATAACGACTTAAAAAACTACTACTTTTTTTAACTTCATTCTATAGTATGTTTATGCATTGAAATAATCATTTCATTTTCATCCAGGAAACAGGGTCTTTTGATAATGGTTTATTTCCATAAATAACATTATCAAGTGATAATGCAAGTCGACTAAAAATGGCTGAATTACCAATTCCAAATCTAATAATATTATGTAAAAAATTATCTGGGTGAGAATAAGGACAAGTACTTACGCACTTTCCACAATCGGTTCCTGTAATTGTCCAGAAATTAAAACAAGCTTCCTGATTTATTTGCCAGCGATTAACTCCATCAATATTTTTTCTGTTATCAAATGAAATTGCATTTGATGGGCAAACATCTGCACATTTTTTACAGTTATTACAAAAATCAGTTATAGTTGGATCAAATTTTCGTTTATCTACCACAAGAGGAATATCAGTAGTAACTACTGCAATACGAACTCTTGGGCCTAGTTTTGGTGTCATTAGTAAACCCATTCTTCCAATTTCACCAAGACCGGCATCTTTTGCAACGAGTGGGCAAACAACCTCATAGTTACCATCAATATGTGCCTTTGCTGGGTAACCCAGTTGCCGAATAAATTCAGCCAATTGAATTGCAATGGCCCCTGCAGCCAAGTATTGCTGTGCCGACTCCATAACCGCGGGAGCATGTGGCCCCGTTTTTAGTGCCTCATAATCCATCTCAACAGTAAAAGCAATTGCAAATTTGTGACTAAGCTCAACTTTATTGCCATAATTTCCATTTCGTCCGCGGTAACTATATTTGTGATAGTCTTTTAACTCAGTAATTCCAACATCAATGGCACCAAGCTTTTTAGCCCAATTTTTAATATACTTTGATATTTTTTCAGAATCATACATAGCTCTATTTGAAGATACTTTTCCATCAACTTTTGATTTAAAAGCATCCACAGCAAAAAAGCTAGCGTCAGCTGATGAAAACATAACCCGATCATAATTACTTGATCCTTCGGTCAGAAGCCCAGGATTACTTCTAAATTTTTCGTCAACTAATAATTTATCAGGGTTGTTACTATAATACTCCTTGTAATTTTCAGAGTCTTTTTGCAATTCATTTCGAGAAAACATTGTGTTTCTTTCATCAATCCTCCCCTTTGGAAAAACATCTACTATCTTTCCTCCAACCTTAACCGGCAGGACATAAACCAATAATATCATTGCTAATAGTGACATCAATATTATTGAAACTAAAGCTGAATTATGGAATTCGATGATTCCTGTAAAAAGGAAGGGTAAGGGAGTTATAATTCCAAGTAGGATAAAACTAGTTGCTGCTTTTTTCTCTTTTTCAATAAGTGAAATAATTGCTGCGTATGTAAAAAATATAAATATCACAATAGCTGAAAAAATCACTACCGTATCTAATATGCTGTAATTCGAAAAATTCATATTCATGCAATAAGCACGACAAACTTAGGTGATTTTTATTTACTATAATAAATAAGGCTCTCTAAAAGCTGATAAAATCCCTACAACCCCATACTTACACTAACTAACTCAGCGATATCCATATTTTTGATATCCTCTTCTTTGTTTTTGTATTTAAGACCATCTGTCATCATAACCATGCAGAATGGGCAGGCAGTTGCAATAATATCACAGCCTGTTTTTAGGGCTTCTTCTGTACGTTCAATAAACACTTCCTTGTCACCATTTTCGGCTTCCTTAAACATTTGTCCACCACCGGCACCACAACAAAGGGCAAAACTTTTATTGCGTTCCATTTCAATTTTTACTGAAGGTATTGAGTTGAGAACTGAGCGTGGCGCATCGTATTCACCATTTGCCCTGCCCAAATAACATGGATCGTGGAAAGTTATTTTTTTACCTGCAAATGCATCACCACCCATTTTTAAATTACCATTTGAGATATGCTGTTGCAGAAATTGTGTATGATGAATTACATTGTAATTTCCACCAAAATCAGGGTATTCATTTTTAAGAGTATTAAAATCATGTGGGTCACATGTGATGATATTTTTAACTTCGTATGCATTCATCACTTCAATATTCATCATTGCCTGCATCTGGAAAAGCATTTCGTTACCTGCCCGGCGTGCTATATCGCCACTGTCGGTTTCCTCAACGCCAAGCACTGCGTAATCAACTTTTAGATGATTTAATATTTTTATGAATTCGCGAGTTACCTTTTTATATCTGTCATCAAAAGCACCAGCAGAACCTATCCAAAATAGGTACTCAGGTTTTTTACCATCCGACATTAGTGGTACATCAAGTCCTTCTGCCCAAAGCATTCTATCTTCAGGAGAAAATTGCCATGGAGCACCATTATTCTCAATATTTGAGAAAACCGTATTTAATCCACTTGGAGCTTTCGACTCTTCCATCACAAGATAGCGACGCATATCAAGTATTAATGCAGGTTGATTTATATTAACCGGACATTCCTGGGCACAGGCATTACATTGCGTACACGCCCAAAGTTCTTCTTCGGTAATATATGTTCCAACTAATGCTTTTGTATCATCAAAGTTAACTCCTTCTTTAACTAAGCCAGGACCTTTTTTTTTCATACGAGCACGAGTATCCATCATTATTTTTCGTGGTGATAGTAGTTTTCCAGTAATATTTGCCGGACAAACAGAAGTACATCTTCCACACTCGGTGCAAGCCAGTGAGTTTAAATAATTAATCCAATTTACATCTTCTACATCCTTAACACCAAACCTTTCAGGGGCACCTTCTTCTTCGGGTACATCTGCGAAAGCGGCATCAGGATCCATCATTAATTTAACTTCTTTGGTAATTGCTTCCATATTATCAACATATCCCAAAGGGGTTAATCTACTTATGTAAACACTTGGTACCGACATAAATACATGAAAATGCTTGGAGTAGGGCAATATATTTGCAAAAATGAAAATCCATACAATATGAGCCCACCAGTTAATTTGATATCCCAACCATGAGTGCTCAGGTGATAATCCATTGAAAAAACCTGCGATTATATTACTTATGGGATAGCTCCCATGAACAGCTTCGCCGGTAGCATTTGCCCAAAGTACATAATACGTATTCATCCCTAGCAGGCTTATCATCAATACAAATATTATGGTAAGAGCTAAGTTTGCATCCATTTTGGAGACTGGTTTCATCTCAGGACCATAAAATCTGGTAATATGCATAAATAGCCTACGGAAAAGAAAAGCAATAATTAAAAGTGCAATTACAAATGCCGAAATATCACCGGCCGCCATTATAAGATCATACAGAGGACCTAAAAAAACCAATATACGTTCAGTTCCAAATATTCCATCGAGTATCATTTCAATACTTCCAAAAAGTATTAGTATAAATCCCCACCAAACAAGTGCATGCATTAAACCAATTACCGGTCTGCGGAGTATTTTTTCTTGTAGTATTGCAACTTTAAATGTTAGCCAAAGTCGTTTACCAATATCACTAATTGGTTTCTTTTTAGTAAATTTAAAAAACCTAAAATATCTGAAACTTGAATAACTAAATACTCCAATGGTGATTAATAAAACTATTATAAAAACTAATTGTTTAATCATGGTTATTTGGTTTATGAATTAGATGGTTGCATTGTTTGATGGTTTCATTGTTTTATGGTTGTATTGTTTCATGGTTTTATTGAACAATGTAACAGTTCAGCAATATAGCAATGTAACAATTCAACTGTTTAACAATGTAACAATTCAACAATTATTACAGAGTTCCAACATGGCCGCCTTCGTCAGTATAACCGTAAAGTTTGTCAAGTTTAATTTTATATTTTTCTTTTAAGAATTTACGTTTTACTTTTAGTGTTGGGGAAAGTTCACCTGTTTCTGGAGTCCATTCCTGGCATGTTAGTTCATATTTCTTTAGCTGGTTATGCTTGCCAAATTCCTTATTTATTTTATCTACTTCCCTTTGAAATCTTGCAATAACTTTTGGGTTTTGAATTAGGTCTTTATTATCATTGAACTTAATTTTGTGTTTAAAACACCATCCATGAACAAAGTGAAATGAAGGACATATAATTGCAGCGGCATACTTTTCGCCATTGCCCACAACCATAATTTGCTCAATAAAAGCCGACTCTTTAAATATATTTTCAACTACCTGAGGTGCAACATATTTACCAGTTGAAAGTTTGAAAATTTCTTTCTTCCTGTCGGTTATTTTAAGAATATTATGTTCATGTATTTCGCCAATATCTCCGGTGTGAAACCAACCATCTTTGTCAATGGCTTCTTTGGTTTTTTCTTCATCTTTGTAATATCCAAGCATCAGGCTGGGGCCTTTCATTAGTATTTCACCATCTTCGGCAATTTTAACATCGATGTTCTCAACTATGGGGCCGGTAGTTCCAAATTTAAGAAGTGGATATTCAGAATGGTTAACGGCAATTACTGGAGATGTTTCGGTTAAACCGTAACCCTCGAGGATAGGAATGCCGGCAGCCATAAAAATACGTGCCAACCTTGCTTGAAGCGCTGCACCACCCGATACAATTACATCAACATTGCCTCCAAGGGCTTCGCGCCATTTACTAAAAATAATTTTATCGGCAATTTTAAGCTGAACACCATACCACCAACCGTTGGCATTGTTAAGTTCAAACCTTAAGCCAAGATTGACAGCCCAGAAGAACAAGATCTTTTTAATACCTGTGAGGTCTTTTCCTTTTAGGATAATTTTATCATATAATTTTTCAATAACCCTTGGAACAGCGGCAAATCCATCAGGATTAATTTCACGTATATTTTCACCAACGGCATCAATGCTTTCGGCGTAATAAACAGCGCAACCCCTATAATGAAGTAAATAATTTACCATTCGTTCAAACACATGGCACAAAGGTAAAAAGCTAATAAACTTACCAGTTGATGCAACAGGAAGCACATCAATTGTAGCCATAACATTAGAAATGAAGTTTTTATGACTTAGCATTACACCTTTTGACAACCCTGTGGTTCCTGATGTATAAATTATCGACATCATGTCGTCTTCAACAATTCCATTACTAATTGTTACTAGCTCATCTTTAAATTTATCTGCGTTTGCCTTGCCTAAATCAATTATCTCCATCCACGAAGCAATACCATCAATGGCATCAAAAGAATATACCTTTTCAATATTTTTAGCATTATCAGCTGCACTTTTAATTTTTTCATAGTAATCGGCTGATGCAGTTATTACAATCTTAGCATCGGAGTGTGTTAAGATATGTTCATATTCTTTGCTGCCAAGGTTTGGATAAATTGGCACATGAACAGCACCAACTCTGGTCATTCCCATATCAATAAAATTCCATTCAGGACGATTATTAGATATGGTAACAATTTTATCACCTTTTTTAAACCCCAAAGCCAGTAATCCATAACTAAAATTATCAGCAAACTCTTTGTACTGTTGAGTACTGAACTGTTCCCATTTTCCGTTTCGTTTTACTGTTAGTGCATCATCACGTTGTAGTCCGTCGAGCAGATTGTCTAAGAGGTCAAATGTTCTGGTTACTTTCATGGTTTTTGATTTAATGATTTAATGATGTAATGATACAATAATTAAATGATATAATGGTATAATTATTTAATGGCATAATATTTTAATTGAGTAATTGTAAAAATAATTATTTAAATCATGAGTCCACTCTGAAAAGTAACAATTAGTGGAATTGCTTAAAAACCAACTATTTTATAGTATTGACCATCAAGTTAATAAAAATTTATTTATAGAGGTGATCAAATAAATACTTAGATTAATTAATGGTTAATCAACACATTATACAAATTACACAAAGTGAATAGCTCGTGATAATATTTTTGCCACAGATTCACAGATTATTTCTTAATAATTACTATGATAATAAGTTTTTACAGAAATTGCTCAGATTAATTATATCTGTCTTCGACAGATACTGTATGCTAAATTTTATTAAGTCAAATAATAATCTGTGAATCTGTGGCTTATTATTACAAACTTTCACAATTAAGAAAGTAAGTAGTTATTTGAATACCTCAGTTTATTTATTCGTGAATTCGTGGCAAAAAAACTTTTCGGAGTGGACTCAATCATTGTATAATTAATTATTTTTTCGGTTTAAACGTCCATGTAAATGTAAACTCTGCTACCTGATCACCTTCTTTATCTATTCCAACAGATTTAACATCAACAGTTTGTCCTTCTCCTGTTCTTATGCTTTCGGCAATAGCTGTTCTAATTTTATCGCCATCATTGCAGTTAAAACTGACTTTAGTACGTGCCTTTTTTGTAAATGAAGCTTTCAAGTTTAGTACCAACATTGATATTGGCTTTTTCGCTTCTGAAACCTCTGAAAGGGCAAGAATTCCAGACGAAAGTTCAGCTGCCATTGCTTGCACCGCAAAATACATTGACTTAAAAGGGTTTTTGTTAACGAATTTGTAAGGCACTGTAATTTGTGCTTTAACAGATGTAATCTCAGTTATTTTTAAACCTGCAATAAAACCCATGGGAAGATTCATAAGCATGTAAAACTTCATCTTCCATGGACTTTTTGCTAACTGTTTAATTTTGTTTTTTTTCTGCATTCTAGTTTATCAAAATAATAACTAAGTTACCTATATAGTTTATTCTTGTATAAAAAATTTCTATATTATTCGACCAGGCGGGTTGGAAAAAACCCGACTGGACGAAAATATATAAAAAGCACTATGGTGTATAAAAAGCATCAAGGTCGAGATGAATGAAGGTTTAGAAATCAGGAGTTTACTTTTCGTAAATGACTGATTAATAAATCAAGTTCAGCGATGAGATTGACGCTTTTTAAAGCCACTAGATATTATATTTATTAGCTTCAATCATATGATCAGCAATCATACGACGTGCTGCAACAACATTTACACCTGCAATTTTTGTAAAGCGCTTCATTCCCATTAACATTCCCATTTGCTCATCACCTGTGGCAAAGGAGTTAACGGCATCAATTCCAAACTTATTAATTAAAGGAGCTACATCATAAAAATATACATCAAGCATATTTTTATACAATGCTATTTTTTCCTCATCATAAGTAGCGCTCAACTTTTCTACCCTAAGCATCATCGATTCAGCTGCATAAGTGTAGATAATCATATCTGCAAGATACATAATAATTTCTTGCTCATCAGCAAATTTATCCATATACTTTTGAAGAGCTGCACCGGCAACCATCAAAATTGTCTTTTTAAAGTTATTGATTACCTTATGCTTAGCTTCAAAATAACCCAGACTTGGAGCACCAAAATCAGGTATAGACATCAACTCACCACCAACTGCTTTTGCAGGAGTAAGTAAATCAATTTCGCCTTTCATTCCACGTTTTAGAAGTTCGCCAACAGTAACCATACGGTTAATTTCGTTGGTTCCTTCAAAAATACGATTGATACGAGCATCACGATATGCTCTTTCAACAGGAGTTTCCGCTGAATAACCCATGCCACCATATATTTGAACACCTTCATCAACAACATAGTCAAGAACTTCGGAGCCATAAACCTTTGCTATGGAAGCTTCGATGGCATACTGACGAATTCCTTCAAGACTTGCTTTGCCCTTATCCATTCCTTCGGCAATATAACCTTCAATTGCATCATCAATATTCTGACTAGCACGATATGTGAGAGATTCGGCAGCAAATATTCGAATTGCCATCTCAGAAAACTTATGCTTAATAGCACCAAAACTTGATATTAAAGTACCAAATTGTTTTCTTTCGTTGGCATAGTTTAATGCATTGTCAATTGTAGCTTTACTAGCACCAACTGTAGCTCCCGATAGTTTTATTCTACCAAGATTTAAAATATTAAGTGCAATTTTAAAACCAGTATTTTGCTCACCAAGTAGGTTTTCAACAGGTACTTTAACATCATCCAAATAAAGCTGGATTGTAGTTGAACCTTTGATCCCCATTTTTTCTTCATCGGCACCAATTCCTACACCTTTCCAATCCTTCTCAATAATAAATGCACTTAGGTTTTTATCACCTTTTACTTTGGCAAAAACGATAAATATATCGGCAACTCCACCATTGGTAATCCATATTTTAACACCATTCATGTTATAGGACTTCCCATCTTCTGAAAGCACAGCTTCGGCAGTACCCGAATTTGGGTCTGATCCAGCTTCTGCCTCAGTAAGGCAATAAGCACCAATTAGCTCACCACTAGCCAAACGAGGAATATACTTTTGTTTTTGCTCTTCAGTACCATAATATAATATTGGTAGAGTTCCTATGCCAACATGGGCAGAGTATGCAACGGCAAAACTATAGCCCTTACCCATTTCTTCGGTGGTAAGCATTGATGTTACAAAGTTTTGACCAAAACCATCATATTCTTCGGGAACTGAAATACCTAATATACCCAACTCACCGGCATCTTTAAGTAATTTTGATAACAATTCACGGTCGTGCTTTTCCAATTGATCCATGTTTGGGTTTACCTGTGTGTCGGTAAACTCCTTGCATGTTTGCGCCATCATGCGCTGCTCTTCATTAAATTCTTCGGGTATAAAAATATCCTTAGCTTCTGTTTCACGAATCAGGAATTCCCCACCTTTTAATACTTTTTTATCATTCATTTTTTATGTTTTTAATTGTTTATTTGTGTTTTTATTTATCTGTGCATCCGTATGTCTGTTCGTCTGTGTTGCCGTATGTTTGTGGATCGTTATTGCTGTGAATATTACTTAATTTATCACGAACAGCAACACGGACGCACGAAAACACGGACGCACATAATAACTATGTTTTATAAACTATTTTTTAAGTAAATTATAAACTTATTAATCATTGCTGATATTTTCTTTGTGGTTTCAATAAATAACTTACAATCATCTTTTTTAATTATACCTGTTTCAAGACTAATAAATAGTTGAGTTCTTAATTCGCCACAAGATGCTTTTGCTATATTGAGAAACCTTATGAATTCTTTTCTGGAATCTCGCTCAAAGCCTTCTGCTATATTTGAAGGTACTGATATTGCTGACCGTGTCATCTGATCTCTTAGGCTATACATACGACTTTCTTTTGTTGTATTTATTATCTTAATGCATAACCTAATACTTTCTTTCCAAATTTCAAGTTCCTCAAAACGTGTGACTTTCATTTTTTATTGGTTTATATATTTTTGTATTTCCGTGTGTCTGTGCGTATGTTTTGCAGTGTACATTACTCAATTTAATACGAACAGCAACACGGACGCACGGACACACAACTACACAACTCTAAAGCATCTCAAAAATACCTGCTGCACCTTGTCCAGTACCAATACACATTGTTACCATACCATATTTACCACCAGTACGTTTAAGCTCATGCATTATTTGCACTGTTAGTTTAGCGCCTGTTGCCCCAAGTGGGTGACCAAGGGCAATTGCACCTCCGTTTACATTAACAATATCGGGATTTAAACCAAGCTCATTCATAACCACAATTGATTGTGATGCAAAGGCTTCATTTAATTCAATTAAGTTAATATCGTTAAGGCTAATACCTGAATGTTTAATTACTTTAGGTATAGCAGCTACAGGACCAATCCCCATTTTATAAGGCTCAACACCAGCTACTTGATAATCAACTAGTCGTGCGATTGGCGTAAGATTATACTGCTTTAAAGCTTTTTCGGAAACAACAAGAACAAAGCCTGCGCCATCCGACATTTGCGAAGAATTTCCTGCGGTGGAATTACCATCAGCAGCAAATGCAGCTCTAAGTCTGCCAAGTCCTTCAACAGTTGTTCCTGCACGAGGACCTTCATCGGTATCAAAAATACGTTCACGGGTTTTCATTTTGCCATTGCTGTAATAATTTTCTTTGATTGTGTAAGGAACAATTTCGTCTTTAAACTTACCAGCTTCAATGGCAGCCAATGCTTTGTTAACCGAATTTACAGCAAATTCATCCTGCTCTTTACGACCAATTCCATACTCTTTGGAAACCATTTCTGACGTAAGTCCCATGCTGAGAAACCACTTTGGATGTATTTTAGCAACATCGGGGTTAGGAACCATACGCCATCCCCCCATGTTTATCATCGACATGGTTTCGGCCCCGCCTGCAATTATTACATCTGCTAATCCTGCAGATATTTTAGCTGAGGCTATGGCTATGGTTTCAAGTCCTGAGGCACAATAACGATTTACTGTGGAACCCGGAACTTCTACATTATCAAGTGACATTAGGGAAATTAACCTACCCATATTAAAGCCACTTTCGGCTTCGGGAAAAGCATTTCCAACTACAACGTCATCAATTTTACTTTTATCAATTTGTGGGAAATCGTTCATCAGATGTCTGATAACTGCTGCTGAAATGTCATCAGGACGGGTAAATCGGAAACTTCCTCGTGGAGCCTTCCCAATAGCCGAACGATATCCTCCTACTATATATGCATTCATGATTTTATGTTTTTAGTTTCTTAATATCTTACCTTTTGTTATTAGACTCTGAATTCTTTCAAGGGTTTTACGCGTTGAGCAAAGTTCCATAAAGGCCTTACGCTCAAGGTCGAGCAAATATTGCTCTGAAACCTCAGTTAGAGCCTGTGATATAGGACCACCTGCCATAACTTCACCAAGTTTTTCAGCAATAATTTTGTCATGCTCCGACATATAATTACCAGTTGTAAATCCATCAGCACCCACGTAAACCATTCCAAATACTTCTTTACCAAGTATTTTAATATTGTTTCGTGTTGCAGGTTGGGTATAACCTTTATCAGCTAGTTGTAGTGCTGATTTTTTGGCATAAGCCAGATGATGTGCACGGCTAACAATAACCTCATCAATTCCATCACGTAAATAACCAAGGTCAAATGCTTCGTAAGCAGAAGTGGAAACTTTAGCCTGACCAATACTTAAATATCTGTTTAAGAACGTATTTGTACGAATATCGCCATCTTTTAGTTCATCTGAAAGACGAACGGCAAACTCTTTAGTTCCGCCACCTCCAGGGATAAGACCAACACCAAATTCAACCAAGCCCATGTAAGTTTCGGCATGTGCAATTACTTTATCACTATGTAAGCAAAGTTCGCATCCACCACCAAGTGCCATACCATGAGGAGCAGCAATTACCGGAATTGATGAATAACGCATGCGCATCATTGTTTTTTGGAACCATTGAACTGCAAGGTCGAGTTCCTCCCACTCCTCTTCGATTGCGAGCATATAAATCATTCCAACATTGGCTCCTGCCGAAAAATGATCACCTTCATTTGAAACAACAAGAGCTTTATAATCGGCTTCAGCCATATCAACGGCTTTGTTTAACCCTTCGAGGATGCCTGCTCCAATTGTATTCATCTTGGTATGGAATTCAGCATTTATCACGCCATCACCCAAGTCGAAAATTGTAAGGTCGTTGTTTTCCCAAAGCACGTTTGTTTGACGAATAACTTCTAAGGAAAGTCTATCTTCTTGTCCGGGGATAACTTTGTATGACTTTGATGAAATATCATAGCAATATTTCATGCCGTTTTCAACTTTGTAAAATGAAGTTATTCCAACATCAAGCATATCATAAACCCATGGAGCTGCTTTTACGCCTGCTTCATCCATAGCTTTAACTGTAGATTCAACTCCGATGGCATCCCAGGTTTGAAATGGTCCCAGTTTCCAGCCAAAACCAGCATTTAATGCATCATCAACTTTATATATATCTTCACTAATTTCAGGTATGCGGTTTGAGCTAAATTGGAATAATGCATTGAAGGAAGCTCTGTAAAAATCACCAACTTTACCTTTATCAGCATATAAAATAGGTACTACTTTACGAGTATCTTCAATACCCTTTGTTTTTTCGAAAACACCAAATTTTACACGAGGTGCTTCTACATAATCAAGAGTGTTGAAATCCAGAGAAAGAAATTTCTTCTTGCCATCAACAACAACTTTTTGGAAAAACCCCTTTTTGGTTTTTGAACCTAACCACTTATTCTCAAGCATAGTGTTGAGATAATCGGGTATGGCAAAAAGCTCATTTGCCTCATCGTTTGTGGTTTCCTTAATATTATTGGCAACATGAACAAGAGTGTCGAGTCCAACAATATCAGCAGTTCTGAAGGTTGCCGATTTTGCTCGTCCTATAATAGGCCCAGTTAATTTATCAATTTCAGGAATTGTTAATCCAAACTCCTGTACATTATTAAATAAGTGCATTATAGAGAAAGTACCAATTCGATTTGCGATAAAAGCAGGGGTGTCTTTTGCAAGTACCGGAGTTTTACCAAGGAACTTTGCCGAATACATTTCCAAAAATGAAATTACATCAGGATTGGTTTTGGTTGTTGGGATAATTTCAAATAACTGAAGATAGCGTGGAGGATTAAAAAAGTGTGTTCCACAAAAATTTTGTTGGAAATCTTCACTACGTCCTTCAATCATTGCTTCCACAGAAATACCTGAAGTATTAGTTGTAACCAGAGAGCCGGGTTTTCTTAATTTGTCAACTCTTTCAAAAACCGACTGTTTAATATCTAATCTTTCTATAACTACTTCGATAACCCAATCGTAATCTTTAATCTTAGCTAAATCATCATCAAAATTACCTGTGGAAATTCGTTTTGCAAATTCTTGTTTATAAATTGGTGATGGTTTTGATTTTAATGTGGCCTTTAACGAATCGTTTACAATACGATTTCGAACGGCTTTGTCTTCAAGACTCAAGCCGGCTGCTTTTTCCTTACCGTTTAACTCATTTGGAACTATGTCTATCAACAACACTTCTGCTCCAATGTTAGCAAAATGGCATGCAATACCCGACCCCATTACCCCGGAACCCAGTACTGCTACTTTTTTTATTCTACGCATCATATTTAGGTGTTTTATTTAAACTGTTATTATTGTTGCTGTATGGTTATTTGATTATTCGTTTATTTGGTTATTGGCCTTGGCGATATTTGCATTTCCGCATTGTATCATTAAATCATTATCGCATTAAATCATTGCACAACTAACCCTTCATTATATCTATTTCAATCTTCACTTGTTTTTTTATCATATTGTTTACCTTTTCAAAAGTTTGTAAATCTTTAATGTCCAGACTCTTGAAAAGTTTATTGTTAAACTCTAAAACAACTTGCTCTACTTTACTCCTCATTTCACATCCCTTATCTGTAAGAGAAATATTAACAATTCTCTTATCATTTTTGTCCTGTTTACGACTTATTATTCCATCTACCTCCATATTTTTAAGCATACGGCTCAGGCTAGAACTTGTCATTCCCATAAGGGGAGCAATTTTTGTGGCTGGGATTCCTTCTTTACCTATATTTATTAATGCATATCCAACTCCTTGTGTAATTCCATTTTCTTGAGCTAACAAGTTATACATTCTGCGCATGGCAAAAAGAGTTGAGCGAAGGTGAAAATCTACTGTATCATTTACTATCATAAAAATTTATTATGCATGCATTGCAAAATTAAACAAAAAAAGCTATGCATGTCAAGTATATTTTATGTTTTTATTAAAAATTCGTATTTAGGGAGTAAATAAACCTATGTAACACACAGTTGTGCAACAAAACTTATAGTATAAATAGTATTACCCTGAAAATATTGCGTACATTTGCCACGGAATAAAACGGTATTTTACGATTGATATTCTGAAATGTATCAAAGACAATTTGAGAGTTTGTTTTAAGACAAACTAAATATTTGAGTAAAGGTAAATAATTTTAATTAACTATTATATATTCATGGCTAGATCACAAGAAAGCTTTAATAAAAAAGAAGTACGAAATAAAAAAGAAAAAAAGAGGAAAGAAAAAGAAAAGAAAAAACTGGCCCGAAAAGATTCTGAAACAAAGGGTGGTTTAGACGACATGATTGCTTATGTTGATGAGTTTGGTATGTTAACCTCAACCCCTCCAGATCCTACAAAGAAGAAAAAAGGTGTTAAGCTGGAAGATATTGAAATAGGAGTACCCAACCGAGGTGATGCTGAGGAAATTGACCCTATTCGTAAAGGAATAGTATCTTTCTTTAATGAATCAAAAGGTTACGGTTTTATTAAAGACATGGAAACAAAAGATAGTGTTTTCGTACATGTTAATAATGTAATTGATGAGATTAAGGAAGGCAATTTAGTTAGCTTTGAAGTAGAGATGGGTCATAAAGGACCTGCTGCTGTTAGGGTTAAGATTGTTAAATAATAGTATCATTTATGTGTATATTAATAATAATTTAAATTATCTATCCATGGCATAATCCAAAAGCCTGATATTTTATTGTCTTTGTTTACTATTGCCCTAATTTCCAATGGGGCTGTGCTTTTTTAAAATTTCCCTTTAAATCGTATTATTTCAAATTGTGGTTTTCCTTTTACAACCAAGGTTGCTGAGTATTTTGTTGACTGTATGTCTCCAAACTACTGTGTTATTTTCTCATATGTTTGCTTTTGAACGTATGGAGTCATCTTGTTATAAAAATCTTTGGTTGCAATACTTTTAAAATCATATGAATATCCGTTTTTTAAAGTTGCAAAAATAGGAGGTAGTCAATTTAGTTGCCAATAACAAAAATTCCAACATCACCATCCATATCAAACTATTATATTAAATTTGTGCTCAATTTTTCAATTTAAAATAAATATATACTATTAATATGAAAATTAAAATAACCGGTCTTATTTTGGCCATGACATTTATGCTGACTAACAGCACAATTGCCTGTACTAATTACCTTATCACAAAGGGTGCATCAACCGATGGCTCCACAATGATTTCCTATGCTGCCGATTCACATATTCTTTATGGCGAACTATATCATTGGCCGGCTGCTACATACCCAGTTGGAACTATGCTTGACGTTTATGAGTGGGATACAGGAAAATATCTTGGTGAAATAAAGCAAGCACTACGCACATATAATGTTGTAGGTAACATGAATGAAAATCAGGTTGCCATTGGCGAAACTACCTATGGTGGTCGCTCCGAACTTGGTAAACAGCCAGGTGCAATTATGGATTATGGTAGCCTTATTTATCTTGGATTGCAAAGATCTACATCTGCACGTGATGCCATAAAAATTATCACCGATTTAATGGCTGAATATGGTTATTATAGCTCTGGCGAATCATTTTCAATTGCTGATGAAGATGAAGTTTGGATTCTTGAACTTATTGGAAAAGGCGAAGGCGAAAAAGGTGCCGTTTGGGTAGCACGATTAATTCCCGACGGATATGTATCAGGCCATGCTAATCATGCACGTATTGATAGATTTCCCCAAGAAGGAAAAGATAAAAATGCCATAAGCTCAAAAAATATGGATAAATTATCTGACAAAAACATTACTTGTGTTTATGCTGAAGATGTTATTACGTTTGCACGAGATAAAGGATGGTATGAAGGTGAAGATAGTAACTTTTCATTTTCTGAAACATATGCTCCTGTAGATTTTGGCGGAGCACGCTTTTGCGAAATTAGAGTGTGGACCATGTTTAATGCCGTAACTCCTGGTATGGATAAGTATTGGGATTATGTAAAAGGAGATATTGAGCATGATGCTAAATTTGATGATGGAACTCCAAATCCAAATCATTATGCAACTAACCGTATGCCACTTTGGGTAAAACCAGCAGCAAAAGTAAGTGTTCATGATATGATGGGCTTTATGCGCGATCACCTCGAAAACACAGAGTTAGACATGAGTAAAGATGTTGGTGCAGGACAGTTTAGCGTGCCATATCGTTGGCGTCCACTTACATGGAAAGTTGATGATGAATCATATTGTAACGAGCGTGCAACTGCAACACAACAAACCGGATTTTCGTTTGTTACACAATCACGTAACTGGTTACCCGATGCAATTGGAGGAATAATTTGGTGGGGTGTTGACGATGCTTCAGGTACTGTTTACATGCCTATGTACACATGTATTACAAAAATCCCATACAACTTTGCAGTTGGAAATGGTTCAATGATGGAGTGGTCAAACAAATCAGGTTTCTGGAAATTTAACCAGGTTCAAAATCTGGCTTATACTCGTTACAATGCCATTCACCCTGAAATTGAGAAAGTTCAAAATAAATTTGAAACAGATTTTATTACCCTAACACCTGCAGTGGATGCTGGTGCAAAAGCTTTGATCGAATCTGACAAAGATGCTGCAATTGCTTACCTAACCAGCTACTCCAACTCAGTAGGTGCTGATGTTTTTCAAACATGGAAAAGCTTATATAACTATCTGTTTGTTAAATATATGGATGGTAATATTAAAACCAAACGTGAAATTCCAGAAGGATATATTTACTATGCGCCCGAGGTTTCACAACCTGGTTATGGTGAAGCAAGCTATGAGTTAATAATTGAAAAAACTGGCGACCAGTTTAAAATGGTTGGCGGCGACGGACATTAGTAGTATTGTTCCCTGAAATTTTGTCCTCCTGAATGCAGTGAATGAGCTCTAATGTTGATTATAAACATTCTTGAGATTTTTCATTGCATTCAGAATGACAATTTCTCTGTACATGTTATATATTTTGTGATTATCTATTAAATTAAAAATATTTTCATAATAAATAAAAACCAAAATCAAATGAAAAAAATAATTGTACTCATGCTCAGCATTATTGTGTTAATCTCAGCATGCCAAAACAACAAACCCAAAGAAGAAATGAATGAAAACCCATTTTTTACTGAATGGACTACTCCCTACGGTGTTCCACCATTTGATAAAATAAACGAAGAGCATTTTATGCCTGCTTTTATTCAGGCAATCGAAAATCAGAATAAAGAAATTGATGCAATTGTTAATAATACCGAGCCGGCAACTTTTGGTAATACAATAGAAGCTCTTGATAAAAGTGGTGAGGATTTGCGCAGGGTAGGCGGTGTATTTTTTAACTTAACCGAAGCAAATTCAAATGATCAAATTGCACAAATAGAAGGAGAGGTTGCTCCAAAACTTGCCAATCATAAAGATAATATCATGCTAAATGCCAAACTATTTAGTAAGGTAAAGCAAGTTTACGATAAACAAAATAAACTAAATATAGAAACCGAAATAGGCAACGATGCTGCATTAAATATACAGCAACTAGCCTTGTTAGATAATACATATCAGGAATTTGTTCGTGGTGGATCCGAATTAAACGACACCGATCAGGTAAAACTTCGTAAGATTAATGAAAGATTAGCCTCTCTATATCCTGAGTTTGGAAATATCCTGCAAAAGGAAGGCAATAATTATTACATGTTAATTGAAGATGAAACTGAACTTTCAGGTTTACCAAATTCAGTTAAGGATGCTGCCGCAACAGTGGCAACTGAAAAAGGACATGAAGGAGCTTGGGCTTTTACCCTTGATAAACCAAGTTGGATTCCTTTCTTACAATATGCCGATAATAGAGACCGCCGTGAAGAATTATACACAGCATGGATGAATCGTGGAAAAACTGAAGAATATAACACAACACCGGTTGTTAACGAAATATTGGTGCTTCGCGAACAAAAGGCGAAGTTATTAGGTTTTAATAATTTTGCAGAATATGCCATCTCTAAAAACATGGCTAAAACTCCTGATAAAGTATACGAACTTCTAATGGGATTGTGGACACCTTCTCTTGAAAAAGCAAAACATGAAGCTGCTGATCTTAAAACTATAATGAATAAAGATGGAGTTACTGGTGACCTACAAACATGGGATTGGTGGTATTACACCGAGAAACTTCGTAAAGAAAAATACGATTTAGACGAAAACGAACTGCGTCCATACTTCTCGTTGGAACAAGTTAAAAAAGGTGCGTTTGAGTTAGCACACCGTTTATACGGACTTACTTTTGTGGAAAGACCAGATCTTCCGGTTTACCACGAAGATGTTGAAACTTACGAAATACTCGAAGCCGATGGCGCACATGTTGGCATTCTGTATCTCGATTATTTCCCCCGTGCCTCAAAAAGAGGTGGTGCCTGGATGGAAGCCTATCGTAAGCAGTCGGGATCAGGAGATAATATGGTTACCCCAATTATTGTAAATGTTGGTAATTTCACCAAACCCACAGCCGATGCACCTTCATTGTTAAGCATCGACGAAGTACAAACACTTTTCCACGAATTTGGTCATGGTCTTCACGGATTACTATCCAATATTGAATACCAAACCATTAGCGGAACTTCAGTAAAGCGCGATTTTGTTGAGCTGCCTTCCCAAATTATGGAAAATTGGGCGCTGGAACCTGAGATGCTTGAGCTATATGCTTATCATTATAAAACTGGTAAGTTAATCCCTACCGATTTAGTTGATAAGATTCAAAAAAGCAGCCAATTTAATCAGGGTTTTGTAACAACAGAGTATCTAGCAGCCAGTTTGTTGGATATGAATTATCACACAGCAAAAAAGGCCAGTGAAATTAACCTCGAAGCGTTCGAAAAGCAAAGTATGGATGAGCTTGGGTTAATTGATGCTATCATTCCTAGGTATCGCTCCAACTATTTCAACCACTCCTTTGGTGGCGAAGGCTATGCCGCTGGTTATTACGTATATATCTGGGCTGCTGTGCTCGACGCCGATGCCTACGAAGCATTTGTTGAGCAAGGGTTATTTAATCGCGAATTGGGCCAAAGCTTTAGGGATAATGTTATCTCACGTGGTGGCTCCGAAGATCCAATGACACTTTTTGTAAACTTCCGTGGTGCCGAGCCTAGTTTGGAGCCACTATTGAAAAAGCGCGGCTTAAATTAGTAGTATATTTCCCCCTCATGGCTTTGCAAATAGTAAGAATATTTTTATAGAAATTTACTAGAAGTAATTAAAATATAATGAAGAATAAACTCATCTTAGTAATTATCTTAGCAATATCAACAAATATATTTGCACAAACAGAAGTATCTGGAAATCAATCTGGAACTTGGTATATAACTAACTCACCATATAATGTTATAGGTGAAATAACTGTTCCCTCAGGTGAAATATTAACAATAGAACCAGGTGTTGAGATTAATTTTCAGGGGTATTATAAATTTACGGTACAAGGAAATTTACAAGCATTAGGTACTGAAATGGATAGTATCTTTTTTACAACTGATAATCAGTTGACGGGCTGGGGTGGAATACGTTTTTATGAGGCTGATGGGATTAGTAATTTATCATATTGCCGTATTGAATTTGGAAAAACTTCTGGTGAATATCCTGATATACATGGTGGAGGAATGGCATTATTAACATCAGATGCTGTTGTTTCAAATTGTGTTTTTGCTGATAATGATGCCACAGGTGAAGATAATGGCATGGGGGGAGCTGTTTACGGAATTAATACTGGAAGTTTATCTGGACCATTAACTTTGTTTACAGATTGTAAGTTTATTAGAAATCATGCTTACGGAGAAGGTGGTGCAATAAAATTTACTAGTGATTATAATAGTGAAATAATGCATTGTGAATTTATTGAGAATACTTGTAATTATGGAGGAGGTGGAATTTCACTGTATTCGGTTTATGGCACTAAAATGATATATTGTTTGTTTGTCAATAATTATACAATGTATTCTGATGGAGGGGCTATTCATTCACTTGGAATTGGTAACACAATGGCGTTTGAAAATTGTACAATGTATGGCAATTCGGCTGTTACCGGTGATGGAGGTGCAGTATATTTAGCATATGCCGAATCAACTTTTGTAAATTGTATTATTAAAGAAAATCCAGGTGCGTATAGTGATGATATTTTTATATCTATTGGTAGTTCAGCTGAAATAAATTACAGTAACCTTACTATGCCTGATGGATCAACAGGAAGTAATAATATTAATGAAGATCCATTATTTATGGATATTAACAACCTTGATTTTCAACTTCAAGAAGATTCACCATGCGTTGATGCCGGGCTAGATATTGGCTATGAGTATATTGGCGATGCTCCTGATATGGGATGTTTTGAATATGGATTACCAACTTCAATATTAAGCAATAAAAACAATGCGTTATTATTATATCCTAATCCTGTTAAAGACGTGTTTACAATTCAAAATACAGTAAATATGGTATCACTCAGTATTACTGATATTACAGGGAAGATTATTATGACCAGGCAAGTTGGCGGAGTAAATAATGCCAGTATTGACTTATCTGAATATGACAATGGAATATACATTGTTAATGTACAAACAGATAAGGAAATTTTTACAGCTAAAATAATTAAGAAATAAATTAGTAGCTATTAAAATGGAGTAATTGTTAAACCCACTGAAATTGGATACATTTGTGGACCTCTGCTAGCTTGGAAAATATTTGATATTTGATAGTATCCAAATAGACTAAATGATTTATAACCAGCTCTAAGCGTAAAACCATATGAGTAATCTTCAGTAGCTGATATTGTTTTACGCTTAATACTTATCCTTCCTCCTTCAGCGTCCAAGTTACCAACATATTTGTCTTTACTGCTAATTAGGTATCTTATTTTAAAACCAGCTCCTAGTTTTATACCATTGCTAAACTTAAATTTAAATTCCAACGGAACTGACCCATATGTTAAGTTAATTTTACTTCGGTTATAATCTTCTGTTATTGGTGCAAAAACAACGGTATCTGCATTAACATTTTCAATTCGTGTATTGCTATACATATTATGATTATCAATACCCAAACCAACTGCGAATACAGAGTTGCCACCTTCGCCAAGCTGAAAATTATATGTTGCAAAAATATTAACCCCTTGATTTATTGTGCGTAATTCCATATCAGCTGGCTTACCTTGCCATATATCGGTAAAAATATCAGCACCAATGGTAACTTTCCTTTTAGCATCTTCGCTAATTATCTGTGAAAATGAATTTCCAACAAAGAGGAATACAAAAGATATTATTATTAAAGTTTTTATATTTTTCATCTACTAATATTTTATTTCCTAACGAATGAGAGGTGTTATCACTAAAGCGATATTTATCTCATAGAGATTAAAATTTTTGGCAAATATAATTAATTAGAAGGCGTGAATTTACGAATCTAAGCTTTTTTAACAAAAATGGTGATACTAAAAAAACTTATCTTTCATTTTTAGCGATATTCCAACAAAAGTAATCAGTATAGGCACTTCCTCCAATAGACTTATTACTGCTGCAAATGCTTCTTCTTAATTTATACTAAAAATATCTATAAGGGAATATACCTATCTAGAAATGATAGTTTTTTAGTGAGGGATTTAATTAATAAGTACGTTTTAAATACTTATTGTAAAAAATATTGAAATCTCTCTCAATTTCATTTCTAACTCTAATAAATTCTATCATTATCTGTTCATTATTTCCCGTAGCTTTTGCCGGATCATCAAATCCTATATGAAGTTTATTCTTCACACTTCCAGTAAAATTGGGACAAGTTTCTTTAGCATCACCACAAACAGTAATTACATAATCAAAATTATCTAAAATATAATTGGATAATGGTTTTGGATAATTTCCAGCGATATCGATATTAATTTCTTGCATTACCTTAATGGCAAAGGGATGTACTTCGGAACTTGGAACTGTTCCTGCCGAAAAAACTTGCAATCGCTCGTCAAATGATTTTAAAAAGCCCTCAGCCATCTGACTGCGACAGCTATTACCAGTACATAATATTAACACTTTCATTTACACCTGCATTTATTAATATACTACACTAAAAGTTCACAAAAAATTGTAAAAGTAATTATTAATTACGGACACCAAAATTTACGGATGGCTATTATGATTTTTATAAATTTAATTATAAATAATTACAAAAAACGTTAAAAAGATAGCATACTTAATTATCTATTTTTAGCTTTGCAGCAAATCAAAAGAAAGAATAATTATGCGCAAATTTATCTATGTAATACTAACAATTTCTATAGTAATAAGTTTTATAACATCTTGCGAAAGCAAAATGGGAAATGAAAATACCTTTAGCTTGTCATTAAATGTTACAAATGGTGAGGATATTATGGTAATATTAAGTGAAAGGGATGGAGGTGATATGATTCCAAAAGATTCGGTAATGCTTGTTAATGGCTTAGGAGTACTAAATGGAGATATAGATTTCCCCACATTTTATTATTTAATGTTTAAGGATACTCGTATTTATGTACCTGTTTTTGTTGATGCAGGTGACATTGTTATTAACATCAATATGGATGATCCTCGTAATCCCCTTATTTCAGGGTCGTTGTCTCAAGATGTTTTTAACGCATTTAATGATTCGGTAGATGTTTTTGACCAACAAGCCTCCTTATTAAACACACAATACGGTGAGGCTCGTGCAAAAAATGATGCAGCACTAATGACTGAAATCGAAGAGGAGTATATGGGTATTGATGGTAAAAAAACTAGCTATATGGTTGATTATGCATTAAAAAACAATGATAATGTAGTTTCTGCATTTTTGGTGTTAAGCAATTCATATAAATTTGAGCTAGATGATCTTATTCTTATTTCTAATGGTTTTGATTCATCAATTGACTCGAGTGATTATGTAAAAAACTTAAGGAAATACATATCAACACTTCAAAAATCATCAATTGGACAACCTTTTATCGATTTTACACTTGACAACCCTGAAGGAGCACCAATATCTTTATCTTCAATTGCAAATGGTAATTATGTGTTGGTTGATTTTTGGGCATCATGGTGTAGCCCATGTCGTGCTGAAAATCCAAATGTTGTTTTGGCGTATAATACTTATCATGATAAGGGATTTGATGTATTTGGAGTTTCGTTTGATAAAGATTACGATAAGTGGGTAGAAGCAATTGCTGCTGATAATCTTACCTGGACACATGTTTCTGATTTGAAATATTGGAATAGTGCTGCTGGCAAATTATATGGTATTCAGAGTATTCCTCAAAATATTCTTATCGATCCAAACGGAATAATAGTTGAGAAAAATTTACGTGGTGAAGCATTGCAAACCAAGCTTGCTGAGTTACTTAATTGAACAGCTCCTTAATCTTTTTTAGAACTCTTTTGTATTAGGGCTTGCTCAGCACTTTTTTCTGATCCCAACATAATTGCTATCCAGTGCGAATTTTCGCGTGTCTCAAAGCTAATTTTCATTGCCATGGTAATGGGAACAGCCAACAACATGCCCACATCACCAAGAATCCATCCCCAAAAAACAAGGGAAAGAAAAACTGCTAGTGTGCTTAAATTCATGCCTTTTGCTAGAAATTTTGGCTCTATTATCTGTCCAATAATAAAATTAATTATTGCATAAGCTATGCCAACATAAAAAACACCTGTTAATCCATCTTGTATTAATACAAATAACATAATTGGAATTGCAGCAATTATTGATCCAATATTTGGTATATAACGCATTAAAAGAACTAAAATTCCCCAAACAATTGCATACTGAATGTGCATCACAAACAATACCACAGCTACGCTAATACCTCCAATCAAGCCTGTTACTGTTTTAATCACCAAATAATGTCTAATATTTTTCGAAATAACAGTTATATTTTCAATTGACGTGGTGGGGTTTTTTAATATTACTTTTAACTTTACAGGAAAACTATTTGCTTCGCCAATAATAAAAGCAGATACTAGTATTAGAAGTAATATTTGCCAAAACACTCCACCAACACCAGTTATAAATTTTGAAGCATAGCTAAAGGTATTACCAGCACTAAAATTGTCAGAGAAATTATCGCTTGTAACATCTAGTCCGTAGCCATTTAATAATGTTATTGATGAATCAGTAATGTCGCTAAGTTGTTTTTTATATTGAGGAAGGTTTTGAGAAAATTCGATTATCGATTTTGTTACAGCTCCACCTATCCCAAAAAAAATTACCAATAAACCAAAAGCAACAATTAATATTGACAATAGCCCGTTTACTCCTTTTTTTCTTAGCCAAGTTATGGGATGAAGTATGATTATACTAAAGAAAACTGCCATAAGAATAGGGTTAACTATTGGGGAAGCCACTTTTAGCCCAGCTATTATAATAACACCGGCAGCAGCATAAAATAGGGGATGCATTTTAACATAACTTGGTATCTGGTTAGCCATAATAATAAATCTTAAAATTTTGGCTAAAGTTACAAAAATACTAACGCAAAATGGATATTATCTCACTACAAGAATTTTAGTAACCACCTTCTCGGTTTTATCTGTTGTTACAGCAAAAACCATATAAATACCCGTTGAAACACGCTCTCCATCAAAATTTTTGCCATCCCAAACAGCTTGTCCACCTTCTGATTTTGTTTGATAAACTAAATTACCATATGTATCAGTAATCTTAATAAACGATTTGTTTTCCAGACCTTTAATTGCTATAAGACCTGTGTAATTTTCACGAACAGGATTAGGATATGCATAAACTTTTGTTCCTGTAGGATTAGGAGGAGTGGCTGTTCCTTTATAGGAAATAATACCATTTGAAGTACCAATAAAAACCTCTCCATTATCAGTAATTGAAATGCTAATAATATTATTGGAAAGCAAAGGGCTATTATCAGAAGTAAATTGATGAATTTGCTCTAATCCATCCTCAGAGAAAAGAAATATTCCAGCACGCTCAGTGCCAATCCACTTTCTGTTATCTCCATCAACAGCTATTGCTGTAACAAGTTCTGTTTCTAGTAGATAGTCGGCAAGCCCCGAACCATCATTTCGAGGAACTAAAATTTGTTGCGCATCATAATTTGCTCCGGGAATAAATATATTATCAGGTGAATAGAAAACCCCAATACCCTTATCGGTACCTACCCAAACTTCTCCATCTTTATCAGTAGCAAAGGCATAAACATTGCTACCTGGAATATTTCCCTGTCCAGCAGAAGAACTCAATATTTTAACCTCATCGTCGCCTGTATCATCTATTGTGCCATTATCATTAAAAACAATCACACCATCTTTACGTCTAATTATCCATTTTTGGTCAGAATTATCGATGAGTAATTCACTTATATCTCCTCCACTTAATAACCCCCCCAAATTAAAGGACTTCCAATCTCCATTATCTTTCATAACTGATAATATGTTGGGAGCTCCCGAATTAGCAACCCATAAATTATGTTTGCTATCAAATTCCAAACCACTTATATTAATTAGGTTTGGATTTGCTACCCATGGTTGAAGGCTACTATTTTTACTATCATAAATAGTTTCCAATTCATTGTTAACAAATTTAATAACTCCCGTTTGCCATGTCCCTACATAAGCAACATTTGAGTTTGCAGGATCAACTTTAGCACAAATATAATCAGTAATTGTATCGAATGCTGGCGTTGTTTTTGCATTATGAGTATACCATGAATCATCAATAAAAGAAAAAACTCCATCACTCATGTATAATTTACCCCAATCTGTTTTTTTGCCACCTGATGCCACCCAAACATTATTGCCCCCAGCATCAAGTTGAAAAACACTATTAAAAGCTGGACCATTTGGTTTAATAAACTCAGCACTCCAACCACTATTCCACACCTTTGCTAACCCTAATGATTTATCACCAACCCAAATAAATTCATCATCCATATCAGCAGATAGTGGATTTAATAATTGATCACTTGGCTTCCAAATAAGATACTCTAATACCATATCCTTATCATAAACTGAAACAAAACCCTCAGTTACCAACAACATATTATCATCAACTACATTCATTTGATAATGATGTTTATTATTATCTTTCTCAAAATAATCCCAACTAACACCATTATATACAAACATTGTATCTTGTTCCCACTTACCACTGTTGTAATTGGTATATATCATATTATTAAAACTGGCTATTATGTTATATGTTAAATCAGGGTGTATTAGCCGTTGATCTTTTTGCCATTGATGATAATCAGCAAGATTTAATCCATTAACATCAGCAAAATATATTCCATCCACAGTTGATGCAAAAAATGATGTGTCATTGTAAGTAATATCCATCACGTCTAATGCATTTCCTTCAGGACCAATATAATATGTGTCGTAAATTTCTTTCCTATCCATATCTAATACCACAATTCCAAAGCCACATGATAGATATGCCAGATGATCTTTAATAGTAATATTATTAATGGTTTTATTGCCAAGTATTTCTTTCTCTTTAATATCGGATATATTAATTACCGAACCATCCATATTTATTATATCAAGATTTGCGTTTGTGTAGGCAACTAATATTTCATTTGTTGTAGAATTATAACTAATTTTACTAATTCCAACATCATTTAGCCCTTTAACCTTATCAAGTCTTTCAATACTATTATCAAGTTTATTGTATGTGAAAATACTATATGGTGTAGCAGCATAAATAATATCGTTAACTACAGCAACATCAATGAGTTTATTGTAGGGGAGATGAGTTCGCCAGCTTCCAATTGCGGAGCCCTGCGACATACTTATTGCCGGTAAAATACAAACAAATAAAAATATAATGAAAGTAATCTTGTATTTTCGCATAATAAATTGGTGTTTTATTTTGTTTAGTATATCACCATCTATTAAAGATGAAAAGAAATACAGTACATTTTTCAATTCTGCTTAAAAAGTAAAGACAGTTGTAATATAACTACAAATATTAAAAATTATTGCTAATATTTGAATTAACAGATATTTTTATTTCATGACATGAAAACAAAAACTCTTCACATAAATAATATGATTTGCGACTGCTGTATTAGAGTTGTTAAAATGGAGTTAAGCAGCATGTTAGTTACTGTTAAAAGTATTAAGCTAGGTGAAGTAAAAATAAGTTTCGACCCTGATATTACTAGCTTTGATAGCATTGAGGCTATGTTTACTAAAAATGGCTTTTCAATATTGATTGATAAGGATAGTATATTAGTTGAAAATATAAAAAGAGCAATTATTGATTTGGTTTACCATACCACATATAATGCGATGGTTCGTAATTCTGATTATATTGTGGGGAAATTTGGCAAAACCTATCCCTATTTATCATCTTTATTTTCAAAATATGAGGGGATAACACTTGAAAAATATATTATCCTCCAAAAAACAGAAAAAGTAAAATCTTTGATTCAAGAAGATGAAGTTAGCCTTAGTGAGATTGCTTTTATTATGGGGTACAGTAGTGTTCAGTATTTATCTACACAATTTAAAAATGTTACAGGTATTTCTGTTTCTGAGTTTAAGAAAACGCCTGCTAAATTTAGGAAATCGATAGATAGAGTTTAGATAATACTGTTGTAGCGGTTTTGTAACCTTTAATTTTGATGCTGAGCAGTAATAATATCAATAATTTCATCAACTGAATATGCGTCATTTACCGAATATTCACCAATAGATGTTCTTCTTAAGCTACTCATATATGCGCCACTATTTATTGCCATCCCAAAATCATTAACCAATGATCTTATGTAAGTTCCTTTGCTACAATCAACTAGAAAATCAATTTCGGGAAGATCAAAGTTTAATAAATCAAATTTGCGTATTGTTACTTGGCGTGATTTTAACTTTACTTCATTATTCTTACGAGCATATTCAAAAGCACGTTTTCCATCAATTTTTACTGCTGAATATATAGGTGGCGTTTGTTCAATGTCTCCTGTAAACTTAACCAATGCATCTAATAATTCGTTTTTTGAGATGCTACTTGTGTCAAATGTTTGATTTACTTTGGTTTCTTTGTCGAAGGAAGGTGTTGTAGCCCCCACATACATACTTCCGATATAAACTTTACCTAACCCTTGAAAAGAATCTATTTTTTTTGTGAACTTACCTGTGCAAATAATAAGCAACCCCGTTGCCAAAGGATCTAGTGTTCCCGCATGACCAACTTTAATTTTTTTAATATTCAGAGTTTGTTTTATGCTTGATCTTATTTTATTCACAACATCGAAGGATGTCCAACCCAAAGGCTTGTCAACTAGCAGTACTTCACCTTCAATAAAGTTAAATATTTTATTTGACATTATTTAATTGTCTGATTATATATACATTGCAATAATGGCAATTATGCCAATAATGAAGCAATAATAAGCAAAATACGAAAGTTTGCTTTTTTGCACTAATTTAATCATCCAAGTACATGCTAACATACCTGTTATAAATGCGGCTATAAATCCAATTGAAAGAGGTAGAGCATTCGCATTTTCAAGATTAATCATTCCGCTACCTACATCTTTGGCAATTTTACCAAGTATTAATGGCACAACCATTAAAAACGAAAATCTCGCTGCTTTTGTTCTATCAATACCCAACAAAACACTTGTAGAAATGGTTGCTCCTGAACGTGAAATACCCGGTAATATGGCAATTGCTTGAGATATACCAATAATAAAAGCATTTGTGTTACTAACGCCTTTGTCTGTTGTTTTTGCTTTATCGGCAAGTAAAAGAAGCCCTCCTGTTATGAGTAACATAAAACCAACTAGTAGTATTTGCCCATCAAAAAGTATCTCTAACTGCTCCTCAAAAAGGATTCCTACTAAAGCTGCCGGAATCATGGAAATAATAATTTTCAACGAAAACTTAGTCTCATCATTCCATTTAAATTGAAACAAACCCCGAAATATTTCTAATAGATCTTTTCTAAAAACTACTATTGTGGAAAGAGCTGTGGCTCCATGCAGAACTACCGTTGTCAACATACTTTGTTCAGCAACCGATTCGCCTCCAAAAATAGCTTTTACAATTTCTAGATGCCCACTACTACTAACCGGTAAAAATTCTGTAAGTCCCTGAATAATACCTAGTACCAATGCTTCAATCCAAGTCATTATAATTAGTGTTTAGTAGTTAGTTAATAAATGCTAATTAAGTAAAATAAGCTAGAAACTATGACAATATTTTAAGGTACTACTGCAATTTTAGTGGTATAATGATAATTGTAATATGTACTTTATATTAAAATATTGGCTAGAAGTCAGAAGCTAGAAGTCATAAGTTCAAATACTTCCGTCTTCGGACTTCCAGCTTCTGACAAATAACCAAATATAATAAGAAATACTGATTATTTTAATTACCCATTAAAATTACAGGAGAACCTATTTTAATAATTAATTAATCACTATCTTTTGGACGATACATTATTGCAAATATCTCAATAATAAATCCTAGTAGTATTAAAATGGGAGCAAGTGTTAGCCTTCTAAAGCCAAAAAGGGCATCGCTAAAAACATCCGGGTCATCAGAGCCTCCACCAACCATTAATAAAAAACCTAATATTAATACAAGCAGACCAACTATTAATATGATATAATTAGTTTTACTAAAAGCAAAAACTAATTTACTTTCTTGATCTTTTTTAATTTTAGTTGCCATTTTTATTTTTTTTCAAAAGTACAAGAAAAATACATTGCTTTATAAAACTTATAATTAGCTATGCAAAATATTACCCATACAGGGCATCTTGTTTAATATTTAGATATTTGTTAACTGCGAAAAATGTTGATAATCCAGTAATTATAAGCCCACAGAACAAAATAAATAGATTAAGATAAATTAACAAACTATTACTTGTAAGTAACAAAAGTTCAGGGATGTTTTCTTGAGCAGCAACTAAAAAACCATATAGAAATGCAATTGAAATAATTGCACCAATAAAGCCTTGAACAAAACCTGCTAAGATAAAAGGACCAATAATAAACCAGCGGGTCGCGCCAACAAGCTGCATGGTTCTTATTACAAATCTACTAGAGTATACTGATAGTCTTATGGTATTATTAATTAATGCAACCGCAATTAATAAAAGCAATAAGCTAAATCCAAATAATATCAAACTTATCTTCTTAAGATTTTTATTAATCACATGAACAACTGACTTTTGATAGTAAACCTCTTTAACAGAGCTATTATTAAGCACCAACTGTTCCATTTTTATTATACTGTCGTTGTTTGCCCATTTTGCATTAAACCTTACATCAATTGACGGAAGTAATGGATTATTATCTTCTTTTATAAACTCGGTAAAGTCTTCTCCTAATATATTTGTAAGTCTTTGAGTGGCTTGCTCTTTAGTTATATATTCAGTTGATTTTATACCAGGGGTAATATCCAATTGTTTCTGTAAATGAATTATATCAACCTCTTTAATATTATCATTCATTATTATTTCAAAGCCAATGTTTTCTTTGATATAATTTGATAAACTTTTTGCATGAAGAACAAACAATCCTAAAAACCCAAGAGTAAATAATACAAGTGAAATGCTTATTACCGATGTGATGTATGAAGTGTTAATTTTACGCTTATAATATTTATTGTCGTATGAAGCCATATTAAGATTGCTAAAATAACAAATATAGTCTATATACTTAGATATCTTTTTATGCTATGATGAGAACTAAGTATTAAAAGGGAATTGTGAAAATTAAACTAAATTAGCAGTCTAAAAAACCAATAAGTAAGAATGAAAAACTCAAAAATTGGTACATTTTCTGCGTTATCAATTGGCATTGGAGGAATGGTTGGTGGGGGTATATTTGCAGTTACTGGTTTAACTGTTGAACTGACCAAAGGATCAGCACCATTAGCATTTATAATAGCGGGCATTGTAGCATTACTAACAGCATATTCCTATTGGAAATTATCTTTGTATTTACCTAATAATGGAGGTACGGTTTACTTTATAAATAAAGCATTTGGAAGTGGTCTTCTTACAGGGAGTATAAACAACATCCTGGTTCTTTCATACATTATTCTAATATCAATATACGCCTATGCTTTTGGAGCATATGGAGCTCGACTTTTCCCTGCCGAATGGTATCCATGGCTTAAACATGTGCTTATTTCTTTTGTGCTTATTTCGCTTGCGCTGTTAAACTATTTTAGTGCAACAATGGTTATAAAGTCCGAAAACAGTTTAAATATTATTAAAATGGTTCTTTTGGTAATATTTTTAGTCTTTGGATTTATTTCACCCATCAACTGGGAACAAATGGATACAACAAACTGGGTTGAACCTGTTGCAATGGTTTCGGGAGCGATGATTATTTTTTTAAACTATGAAGGGTTTGAGCTTATTGCCAATGCCAGCAACAATTTAAAAAATCCAAAAAAGACCCTGCCTATTGCATATATTGGAGGTGTTTTAATAGCAATTTTTTTATATGTAATGATTGTTATGGTTGTAGTCGGTCATCTTAGCTTTACCGAAATCTCTAAAAATAGTGAGCATGTTCTATCTGAAGCTGCAATACAATTTATGGGTAAACCCGGACTAATTATTATTTCTATTGCTGCCCTTTTGGCTACCAGTTCTGCAATTAATGCAACTTATTATGGTTCTGGCAGACTAACTTACTCGATTGCTAAATCAGGTGAATTGCCAGAAATACTTGAGAAATCAATAAATAATCAACCTGTGTATGGAATGATTATTTTTGCTGTACTATCATTATTTGTTGCAAACCTAATTCCGCTAAGTGCCATAGCAACCATGGGTAGTGCCGGATTTTTAATGGTGTTTATGTTGGTGAATATCGCTAACTTAAAGATGTACAAAACAACAAATAGCTCAAGGGTGATAAGCTTTATAGCAGCTTTAGCTTGTGCAATAGCATTTGGAGCTCTCATTTATTCAACAATGAAAAATACTGAAACACAATGGGAAATATTTATTCTTTTAGCAATGATTGCAGGCTCATTTTTAATAGAGGTAATTTATAAAAAATATAAGGCTTAGGTATTATTACGAAAGCTCTAAAGTGACTCTGAAATTTCTCAATGACATTTAATACAGCAGGTATGTATCGTGGGGTTATTACTTCTGATGGGGTGAATAAAGTTGAGATATTTGGAGAATAAATTCCAAATGGCAAAGCTAACCATAATATAATTTAATACAGCGCTTATGAAATTTTTAGTTTTTTTTGTAAATCTCAAATTAGTAGTATATTTGCAAAATATTTATGAGTACCCCCCTCCCAAAAAAACAAATTAAAACAAAACATTTGAATAAATTTGATCTGCATAGGGCAGACAATAAAACTAAAAAAATGAAAAAGAAAAAAAGAATTAAAAGACCCAAAAGCGCATTGATAGGCATCATAATTAGCATTTTTGCCGAAAATCCATTTAAGGCGTACAATTACAAACAAGTAGGACATTTGATTGGAATTAAAGATCAAGCAGGGCGCGATTTTCTACTAAACATACTTGATGAATTAGTAGTTGCAGAGGATATAAACGAAATTAGAAAAGGCAAATACATGTTAAATCCTGAGAAACTCCAGGAACTTGCCAACAAGAAAAAATATATTACTGGTACTGTGGATATGAAAAAAACAGGAAAGGCATATATTATTTCGGATGAGGGTGGCGATGATATTTTTATTGCCTCAAACAATGTGGGGCATGCCTTACATGATGATAAAGTAAAAGTTTTCATTTTCCCAAAAAGGAAAAGTAGAAAAACGGAAGGTCAAATTGTTGAGGTACTTGAAAGAGTAAAAGATACCTACGTTGGGACATTGGAGTTGAGTAAAAACTTTGGTTTTGTAACCTCTGATAACCAAACAATGCCATATGATATATTTATTACCAAGAGTAAAATTAACGGAGCTGTTAACGGGCAAAAGGTGATGGTAAAAATTATTGAATGGCCTGATAAATCAAATAATCCTTTCGGAGAAATTATTGAAATACTTGGCTTACCCGGAGAGAATGATGTTGAGATGAAATCCATTCTTGCTGATTATGGATTCCCACTATCATTCCCTGCTGATGTTGAAAAAGACGCAGCCAAAATTAAAACTACAATTTCACAATCTGAGATAAAAAAGAGAAAGGATTTTAGAAAAACGCTAACCATTACCATAGACCCACTTGATGCTAAGGATTTTGATGATGCAATTTCAATAAAAAAGCTAGACAACGGAAATTTTGAGGTTGGTGTTCATATAGCAGATGTAAGCCATTATGTAACTCCCGGTACTGCTTTGGATGATGAGGCACTTAAACGAGCAACTTCTGTATATTTGGTAGACAGAGTAATACCCATGCTTCCGGAAGTGCTTTCAAATCAGGTTTGTTCACTTCGCCCCAATGAAGATAAGCTAACTTTTTCGGCGTTATTTACCATGAATAGTAGAGCAGAAGTATTAAATGAGTGGTTTGGAAAAACCATTATTAATTCTGACAGAAGATTTACCTATGAAGAGGCTCAGCAGGTTATTGAAACAGGGGAGGGGGATTATGCAAATGAGATTAATACAATAAATGCTCTTGCCACAATACTTCGTGAGAAGCGATTTAATAAAGGGTCGATTAATTTTAACTCCGAAGAGATTAAGTTTAAACTTGATGATAAAGGAAAACCAATTGAGACATATGTAAAAGAACAAAAAGAGGCAAATCACCTTGTGGAAGAATTTATGCTACTTGCAAATAAAAAGGTTGCTGAATTAATTGGCAAACCGTTGGATAAAAAAGAGCCCAAGACTTTTGTTTATCGCATACATGATGAGCCAAACCCCGAAAAACTAAATACTTTTGTTCAATTTCTTAAAAAACTTGGGTACGGTTTAAATGTTAGCTCACGTCAGTCATTAGCTAATTCGTACAATAATCTTTTTGAAAAAATTCGCGGAAAAGGAGAAGAGCATATGATTGAAACCATTGCTGTTAGAACCATGGCAAAAGCTGAATATTCAACTGATAATATTGGTCATTATGGTTTGGCTTTCCCTTTTTATACTCATTTTACATCTCCAATTAGGCGTTACCCCGATTTAATGGTACACAGGCTGCTTGAGCGATATTTGTCTGGTGGTAAATCGGTTAAAAAAGATTTATATGATGAAATGTGTAAACACTCATCAGAAATGGAACGAAAAGCAACGCAAGCTGAACGCGAATCTATAAAGTATAAGCAAGTTGAGTTTTTACTTGATAAAAAAGGTAAAATATTTGATGGAGTTATTTCAGGGGTAAGCAAATGGGGAATATTTGTTGCATTAAATATATCAAAAAGTGAAGGGTTAATCCGCTTTAACGAGTTTAAAGATGACTACTACTACCTTGATGAAGATAATTATAGAATAATTGGGCGACAATCAGGAAATATTTATAGCCTTGGCGATAAAGTAAAGGTGCTAGTTAAAGGTGTTGATTTAGAGAAAAAGCAGCTCGATTTTGTTATTGTGGATTAGTAAATAGCTCCATAATAATTTTGTTATGGTCAAAAGCTAGTGGTGGGAGTTGTTTAGTATTAAACCAAGATGCATTTTTTGCGTCATCTCCCGCTTTAATTTCAATATTATTGTTGGCTATTCCGGTAAAAACCACAGAAACTGTACGCCCACGAGGATCACGATTCACATCGCTATATGCTTTAAATTGCTGTAATTCAACGCTTTTAATGCCAGTCTCTTCGTAAAGTTCGCGTGCAGCGGCCTTTTCAAGTGTTTCATCCATATCAACAAATCCACCCGGAAATGCCCAACTATCTTTAAAAGGGGGATTAAGTCTTTGTATCAACAATATCTCAGTAATGTTATTTTTAACTCGTTTAATTATAATATCAACAGTTAATGCAGGACGAGGGTATTTGTATGTATAGTTTGTCATCCAAAAAGCTTTTTAATGGATTTGTGGTGAGCCTTAATAATACCCTTTTCGGTAATAATGCCTGTAATATATTTTGCTGGAGTAACATCAAATGCAAGGTTTAGAGCGGTTGACCCAGGAGAGCAAACCATTATTTGAACAGGGTTATTATTTGCATCAATACCTGTTTGAAATAATACTTCTTCTTGATTTCTTTCTTCAATTGGAATATTTTTCCCAGTGTTACAATTAACATCAATGGTAGAAGTGGGCGCAGCTACATAAAATGGAATATTAAATTCGTTGGCAATAATTGCTCTATCAAGTGTGCCAATTTTGTTTGCAACATCACCATTTGCGGCAATTCTGTCGGCACCAACAATAACCATGTCAATTTTCCCCATTGACATAAGAGCAGCAGCAGCATTATCGGGTATAATAACGTGTGGTATATCATTATTAAATAATTCCCAGGCAGTTAGTTTTGCTCCTTGATTACGTGGCCGGGTTTCATCAACATAAACAAATACATTTTTACCTTGTTTTTTTGCTAAATAAATTGGAGACAAGGCAGTTCCATAGTCAACAAAAGCTAGCCAACCAGCATTACAATGTGTTAATATATTTGCTTTTTTTTTGATAAGGTCACTTCCAAATTCACCAATTTTTTTTGAATCTAACGCATCTTGTTGTGCAACTTTTTGAGCTTCAATCATAGCATTCTCTGCAGAAATTAACCCAGCTTGATAAACCCTTTCTACAGCATAAAATAAATTCCGTGCAGTTGGTCGTGTATTTTCAATATCTTGGCGTGCCTCGCGGATATTTATTTTTTGTTCCTTTTTTTTAAATTGCAGAAATGCCTGAGCCATTGCATATCCTGCTGCTGCTCCAATTGCTCCAGCGCCTCTAATTGTCATGTCGGTAATTGCCATACATGTATCCCAGTATGTTTTACACTCATGGATTTCAAACTTAAAAGGTAGTAGATTTTGCTGAATCATAAAAACAGAAGTGTTTTCAATCCAAACAGTTTGATATATTTTGTTATTTACTACCATTTTTATTGATTATTTAGTGCACTAATTGCTGTCCAAATCATTAACCCAGTTCCTATTTCTATGCTTTTTTCATCAACATTAAAAGTTGGGGTATGGAGATTTGAAATAATCCCTTTTTCCTTGTTAGATGTACCTAATCTGTAAAAACAACCTGGAATGAGTTGGGTATAACGTGCAAAATCTTCAACAGTCATGCGGATATCTAAGTCAATTACATTTTCTTCTCCAACAAAATCAATGGCAGCTTTTGTAAAAATATCAGTAGCAAGTTTGTTATTTTGCAAAACAGGATACCCTTTGTTTATAACAACCTCACAATTAGTGTTATGTGCCAATGCAGTATTTTGAGCAATGTTTGTTATTAAAGCATGAACCTTGTTTCTCCATGCTTCATTAAAAGTTCTAAATGTGCCTTGTATAGTTACTTCCGAAGGAATTACATTGTAAGCACCGTCAGCAATCATCCTGCCAAATGATAATACGGAAGGTACGGTTGGTGGTGCATGTCGCGAAACAATTTGTTGTAATGCAACAACAATGCTTGAGGCAGCTAATACAGTATCATCAAAACTTCCAAGTATGGCAGCATGACCACCTTTTCCTGTAATCGTAAGGTTTATTTCATCGGAAGAAGCCATATAAACACCTGCCCGCACACCAACTTTTCCAATTTCCAGATCAGGAAAAACATGCTGTGCAAATATCATTTCAGGTTTTGGGTTTTCCAGAACACCCTCTTTAATCATTTTTATTGCACCTCCCGGTAAATTTTCCTCAGCCGGTTGAAAAATAAACTTAATTGTACCTTCAAAATCATGCTTGTTATTGTTCAGTATATTAATTGCTCCTAAAAGGCAGGTCATATGAATATCATGTCCGCAAGCATGCATAACACCATCATTTAGCGAACTATAGCTAACATTATTTTGCTCAATAATGGCCAGTGCATCCATGTCAGCACGTAGAGCAATTATTTTTGATTGGGGATTTTTGCCTTCAATTGTACCAACAATTCCTAAACCTCCAACGTTAGTTTGATGTTGTATTTTCCAATCAGTTAATAATGTGGATATATATTTAGATGTATTTTCTTCGTTGAAACTTAATTCAGGATTAGCATGAAGATATCTTCTTATGTTTATAAGTTTGGGGACTAAGTTTTTGACTTTTTTTTTAACTTCTACTTTTTTCATAAGGTTTTCTTAAAGCCATTTTAAAATATGGAGTTTTCTTATGGGTACTAACTACTCAATATTCCACTCTGCACCCTCTTTAGTATCTTTTACTTTAATATTTAGTTTACCTAATTCATCACGAATTTGATCGGCAGTTGCCCAATCTTTATTCAACTTAGCATTTTTTCGAATTACAAGAATGGTATCCATTAATTGATCAACAAGCTGATCATTATTTCCTCCATTTTCGTTTTGCAAGCCAAGTAACTCATGTACAAATGTATTATAAATACTCTTTAAAAACTCAATATCTTCTTTTGTTAAGGATTCTTTGCCATCATTAACCTGATTAATCAACTTTGACAAATCAAACAAATGTGCAATTGCAATAGGTGTGTTAAAATCATCATTCATAGCATCATACAGTTTTGCTTTAAATTTCTTAACATCTATTGATGATGTTGATGATGGCGCTAATTTATCAATAATTTCAACAGTATTTAATAACTTATGCATTCCTTTTTCTGCAGCTTGTAATGCGTTGTCAGAAAAATCAAGAGTACTACGATAATGTGCTTGAAGTATGAAAAACCTAATTGTCATTGGGCTATATGCCTGAGTTAACAATTTATTATTACCAGTAAAAAAATCATCAAGTGTAATAAAGTTATTTAATGATTTACCCATCTTTTGACCAGCAATGGTTATCATATTATTATGCATCCAGTATACTACCGGATCATGACCACATGAAGCATTTGCCTGAGCAATTTCTGATTCGTGATGAGGGAAAAGTAAATCCATGCCGCCACCATGAATATCAAATTTATCACCTAAATATTTCTTTCCCATTGCTGAACATTCTAAGTGCCAGCCGGGATAACCCTCACTCCATGGAGATGGCCAGTGCATTAAATGTTTTGGATCAGATTTTTTCCAAAGAGCAAAATCAAAGCTGTTTTTCTTTTGATCCTGTCCTGCCAAATCGCGAGTGTTTTCCAATAATTCTTCGATTTTACGACCTGAGAGTTTGCCGTATTTAAAATCTTTGTTATACTTTTTAACATCAAAATAAACCGAACCATCAGCTTCATACCCATAACCATTATTTAAAATAGCTTTTACAAGTTCAATTTGTTCAATTATATGCCCTGAAGCTGTGGGTTCAATACTTGGGTGGAGAACATTTAGCTGATCCATATTTTTGTGATAACGATCAGTAAAATGCTTAACAACCTCCATTGGCTCAAGTGATTCGAGACGTGCTTTTTTTCCAATTTTATCTTCACCTTCATCGGCATCATTCTCAAGATGGCCAACATCGGTGATATTACGAACATACCTAACCTTATAATCAAGATGCGATAAATACCTAAAAACTATATCAAAGGTTATGGCAGGACGAGCATGTCCTAAATGAGCATCTCCATAAACAGTTGGTCCACAAACATACATACCAACATGTGGTGGCTTAATTGCCTCAAATTTTTCTTTTTTACGAGTAAGTGTATTGTATATTTGTAGTTTGTTATTCATTGTAATAATATTTTAAGCTGCAAAATTAGCTAATTATTTAGCTGGTTTTACAACCTGAATTTCAATAAGTTATTTAACCGCGATGTACGCAATGTTACGCAAAGTGTTTGCCGTCAAGCAAATAACTTTGCAGTACTTTGCGGTAAAAAGTTATAGGTTAGATGTTTAACCTTGCTAAATAATTACAAAATTAGCTAAAACTGATAAACTTGATTCCATTCAAAATATAAAAACATTGTAGTATAATAGAAAAAGTAATTGTGAAACTAATTATTTCAAATTAACAGTTTCAATATCCTCCATGGTATCAGGATTAATTACTCTTAATGATATTTTTTCGCCATCAATATCAAATAACATTAGGGCATATTGTGTTGAAAACTTTTCAACAAAACCTGTCCATGGCAATTGCTCTTGACCATAATAGGGAGCCCCTGCTGAGCCATTTGTTATTTGCCAAAATGGGCGACTAATTTTTAGTTTTTTACCCTTATAATCTTCAGGATATATTGGTGTTTTTTTTGTTATCTTTAATCTGCTATAATTGTGCTCATCACCACAAAGTAGAGCAACAACTTTATCACTTTTGTTAATCATTATGTCAAGAAACTCATCGCGTCTTTCTATAATTCCTTTTTTCACGGGTGCACCTGCTACGGTTGGGCGAATTTTGTTATTGCCATAATACCACATGTCATTGTTAGAATGACCTCCATTTGGAAATGCGGGTGTGTGAATTGTAACAAAAACATGGTCAATATCAGGATTGTTATTTAATTCGTTTATTGTTTTGCCGAACCATTTTAACTGATTATCCATAATATAGCCATGTGGATTACCACCAATTTCAGGAATCATTTTTGTGGATGGTGCATACCAGTAATTTGAATTAAGCACAACCATTGCAGTATTACCGTATATATAATAGAATACAGTTTCTCCATATTCGGGAAAATCAAGCTTGTTTTTATTGGGATCATAATATTCTCCATCTTCACTAATTGGTCCATTTGTTGGGTTAACAAAGTTTTTAGAAAATGTTGTTTCAGCTGATTTTGTATCAAATGGAAATTTATCAATGGAAATGCCGTACGAACTTCCATCATCAAAAACATTAACTAAAGCCTCATGATTTCCAGGGCCAACATTAAATGGAGTATAATGCCACATGGGTTCAACAACTTTTTTCCAATTAGCGTACTCAAGATCTGTTTTTCCGTTGCTAGGTGAATATCCATTAATCATATCTCCGGTAAATTGAAAAAATGAAGCATTATTTGCAGCAGCAACCACAGCCATTTTTTTCATGATATATGCATTTACTCCATATAAATCTCTTTCGCCACCACCGGCACCAGCACGTGAATCACTGGTATATGCAAATGTAAATGGTAATTTGCTTCCCGGTAACGGAGCTGTACTAAAGCTATACGAAACCTGATTGTCGCCAAAGTTTACAGTATAGTTATATTTGGTATTTGGTTTTAGTTTGTCAATTAAGACTTCATGATGTAAACTATCTGTGGAATTTTTTACTTGATTGCTGTATGTTTTTCCAGCTACTTCCACACTAGGTGAGCATGAATAATTAGTTTCGAATGATACTATAGCCTGATTATGTGAAACATTATTTACATATGGTCCTGCAATTATTGACATATCCACTTCAAAAGGACCCTTGCCTTTAATATTCATTTTCCCATCAAATATAATTTTCCCATAATTATCGGTAATTCTATAGCCAACTTTTGCTTTTCCATTTTGCTCCCACCCTGCAATATCATATTTTTTCGAAAGAATACTGATGTCAACTTCAGCCTTACCTCCAATTATTTTTGCACTCTTTCTAAAATAAACAGGTTGTGGGTACTTTGAATTGTTTGCCGGATATAAGCCATAATATAATGTACCAAAAAAATCACTATTGTTGAAATCAAAAAACAAACCAGTTTTTGTTCCCTTTGGCTCAATTCGAATATTATTGAGTGTGTAAAAAGCTTGTTTTTCTATCATCCACGATGTGTCGCCTGTTTTAACTGAAATAAAATATAGTTTACCATTATCATCAGGCAAAATTCCTGAATATACTGCCGGAACTTTATCACCATATTTTATAATTGCATTTTGTTGAGCTAAACAGTTAATACTAAATAGAAGTAATGTAAAAATGTAGGCTGAGTTTTTCATTTTATAGATGTATTTACATATTTATTTAAAGTTCAAAAGTAGTATAAAGCTAGTAAATATAAAGAATTATATAACTTACTCTAATAGAGTTAAAAACAATTCTACAATTATTATTTTCTTTCTCAAAAAAAAAGTATTTTTGCACCGACCATACCAAAAAAGACAGTTATTAATATTTATAATCTAAATAGTACTTTATTAATGAGAACATATTTACTGAATAGTTTTAGGTTAATTGTTTGGATTAGCCTAATTTCGTTGGTGTTTGCCTCGTGTATACCACAAAAAAAAATGCTTTACATGCAGGTAGAAAAAGGAGCTGATTCGTTGGTTGATTTCAAGAATGAAAAAAAGATAGAATATCTTGTTCAACCGGGTGATAATTTGTATATTAGGGTTGTAACTCCAGATGAAAAATCAACCTTTTTACTTAATCCATTGACAGTTGGCAATGCACAAGTTAGTAGTGATGCTTCGGTTTATTTGAATAGTTATAGCGTAACACAAGAAGGGATGCTTGATTTCCCAATGGTAGGGGATATTTTTGTTAAAAACCTAAATGTTGAACAGATAACAAAAAAAATTGAAACTAGCCTTGATCCTTTATTGATAAATTTTGTTGTTATTGTTAAGCTTGTAAACTTTAATATTACAATGCTTGGAGAGGTTAAAAACCCTGGACAGTACAAAATTTATCAAGATAATATTAATATTTTCGAGGCTGTATCAATGGCTAGTGATTTAACTGATTTTGCCAATAGGCATAAAGTTGCATTAATCAGGCAAACAAAATCAGGTTCAGAAGTGGTTTATATTGATATGACCGACCAAACATTGTTACTATCAGAGTACTACTATTTAAGGCCCAATGATATTCTTTATGTACAGCCTCTTAAAGGTAAGCAGTTTACATTTGCTAATTTCCCTTACGGTGTTGTGTTTGGTTTTGTATCATCAACAATTTTACTACTTAGTTACCTGAATCTATAATATAACAAAATATGGCAATCGATAATTTTGAAGGAATACAGCAGCAAGAAGAAAGCATAGATATAAAAGCTCTATTTTTTAAGTTTGTTAGATATTGGTACTTATTTGGTCTTACAATTTTTGTGGCAATAGTGGTAGCTTTTCTTTTTAATAAATATACTAACCCTGTATATGAAGTTAAAACTACGGTACTAGTTAAAGATGAAAAAGGAGGGGCACTAAGTGCTGCATCAATGCTTGGTGGGTTAGGTTTGAGTAATACCCAGCAAAATGTTGAAAATGAAATTGGAATATTAACTTCATTTACCTTATCATATCGTGCAATACGAGCCCTCGACTTTGAGGTATCATACTTCTTAGAGGAAGGTTTATTAAAAACTGAGATGTACCATACTGCTCCATTTGAGGTTATAATGGACACAAGTGTTGCCCAGACTGTTGGGCTAAGATATAAAATTAATTTCCTAAATACTAGCGAATACACCATTGAAGCGGAGGGCGAATTACTTAAAAAGTATAACTTTTCAACTACTAAATATGCCAAAGATAAGTTGGAAAATATCAAATGGAATGCTACTTATCGTTTTGGTGAGGTTATTAGTAATGATTATGGTACATTTAAAGTAATACTAACGGAAGAATTTGATGCTGAAAAAGACTTGGAGGCAGATTTTATGTTTGTTTTTAACGATTATTTGAGTTTGACACAGGCCTTCAGGGGCTTTGAAATTGAGCCCATTAATAGAGAAGCTTCAATACTTGAGATTAAACTTAAGAATAATAATACAGAAAAAGCAGTTAACTTTTTAAACATGTTAACCACAGTTTATTTGCAGCGAAGTCTTGAGCAAAAAAATCAAATTGCTACCAATACCATTGGGTTTATTGATAATCAGCTGCAAGTTATTTCAGATACATTAGTAGTTGCTGAAACTGAGCTTCAAGATTTCCAATCTAAGAACGAAATCATGGATTTAAGTTTTCAGGCACAACAGGTGTTTGAATATATTCAAGATTTGCAAAAGCAAAAAGCCGAACTTGAAGTAAAGTCACGTTATTATCATAATCTTAAAAACTATATTAAAAAGAATTCACAAGAAATAGATAAGCTTGTTGCTCCATCTGCCATGGGAATTGAGGATCCTGTACTAAATGCCCTGGTTAGTAAGCTTATTGAATTATATAGCACAAAATCGGAAATCCTATTATATTCTACCGAAATAAACCCTTCTGTAATTAGCATGAATACTCAAATTAGAAGTACTCAAAATGCAATATTGGGGAATATTACAAATATTATAGAAAACTCAAATGAGATGCTTTCTGATATTGATAATCGAATTGAAAAGGTGACAAAGCGAGCTAGTTTTTTACCTGTTACTCAACGTGAGTTAATTAGTTTCCAAAGACAGTTTGATCTTGCAAATAATATTTATACTTATCTTCTTGAAAAACGTTCGGAAGCTCAAATTACTATGGCATCTAACATGCCAGATAACGAGGTTATTGACGTTGCCAGAGGTGATTTAAGTGATGCACCAGTGTATCCTAAGAAGTCATTAAATTATATGATTGCCTTAATATTAGGCGTTGTTTTTCCAGTGATTTATATACTGGGTAAAGATTATTTTAATGATTCTATAATTGAAAAGAAGGATGTTGAGAATGTAACAAACTTCCCTATTGTAGGTCAATTACTTCATTCTGATAAAGAAACTCAGTTGGTTGTTTTGGAATCACCAAAATCTAGTATATCTGAAGCTTTTAGATCCTTAAGAACAAACTTGCAGTATTTAAATAAAGGTAAAGATCAAACTACCATTATGGTTACTGCCGATATGGTGAGTGCTGGTAAAACCTATGTATCCATTAACATAGCAAGTATTTATGCTCAATATGGGAAAAAAACGGTGTTGCTTGGTTTCGACCTTCGTAAGCCAAAAATTTATCAAGATTTCGGACTTAGTAACAACCTTGGTCTTACATCTTACCTTATAAATAAAGCAACACTTGATGATATTATTCAGCCATCAGGAAAGAGTGAACATTTGGACATTATTATGGCTGGCCCCATACCTCCAAATCCTGCCGAGCTTATTGCTTCCGAAAGAAATACTGAGCTTTTTAGAGAACTTAGAGAGCGTTATGACTACATTATTATTGATACACCTCCTGTTGGATTAGTTACAGATGCATATTTGCTGATGCAGCATACTGATATTAATATTTTCCTTGTTCGCCAAGGTCTTACTCATAAAAAAGTGTTTGCATCAATTATTGGCGAAATTGAAGATCGTGGAATGAAGATGGCTATTGTCATCAATGATATTAACTTGTCGGGAGGTGGTTATGGTTATGGCTATGGTTATGGCTACGGTTATGGTTATGGCTACGGCTATGGCTACGGTTATGGCTACGGTTATTATACTGATGATAAACCGGACAAGAAAAAATCTTTTTCCAAGCGATTATTTAATAAGGTTTAATAACTGAATATAAAAACAGTTGTTATTTTAGGGCCTTAAAATCAATATCATAATTTATGAGTTCTAACAACAAAAAATTTGCCCTCATTGGTGCTGCAGGATATATTGCACCACGACATATGAAGGCAATTAAGGAAACAGGAAGTACTTTAGTTGCTGCCATGGATCCAATGGATAGTGTAGGAATTATTGATAGCTATTTTCCAAATACTGATTTTTTTATTGAGCCAGAGCGTTTTGATCGACATTTAGACAAGCTTCGGCGCTCGGGTGATAGAAAAGTAGATTATGTTAGTATTTGTTCGCCTAATTATCTTCATGATGCCCACATTAGGATGGCACTCCGAAACGATGCTCACGCAATTTGTGAAAAACCACTTGTGCTAAACCCATGGAATTTGGATGGGTTGGAAGAAATTGAAAAAGAAACTGGTAAAAAAGTCTTTAACATCCTACAACTTAGGTATCATAAGGCCATTATCAATTTAAAGAAAAAAATTGACAGTCTCCCTAAGGATCGTATTCACGACATTGATTTAACATACATTACATCTCGCGGAAAGTGGTATCAATACTCTTGGAAGGGAAATACATCAAAATCGGGTGGCGTAGTTACAAATATTGGAATTCACTTTTTTGATATGCTTGGTTGGATTTTTGGCGATGCCCTAACAAGTGTAGTGCATTTGCTTAATCCGCATAAAGCTTCGGGCCTATTGCAGTTAAAAAACGCCAATGTGCGATGGTATTTGAGTGTTGATAAAAACGATTTACCCTTATCTGCTATTCAAAATACCCAACCAACTTATAGATCTATTACAATCGACAATGAAGAAATTGAGTTTAGTGGCGGATTTACAGATCTTCATACTGAAAGTTATAGTAATATAATCAATAATAAAGGTTATGGAATTGCTGATGCCCGCAATAGTATTGAAATTGCTCATTTAATCAGAAATCAAAAAATATCATCTAGTTCTGCTGATAAGCACCCACTTTTTAAATAAATGAGCAAAGAAAATAAATTGTGGTATGCTGTTTATGTTAAGTCGCGTGCCGAAAAAAAAATAGCTATTGAGTTGGAATATGAGGGTATTAGCCATTATCTGCCATTGGTAAAACGATTAAAGCAATGGAGCGATAGGAAGAAATGGATAGAGGAGCCCCTTTTCAGGTCGTACATTTTTGTGAATATTGAACAAAAAGATTATTACAGTGTATTGCAAGTACTCGGAACCGTTAAATACATAACCTTTGAAGGACATGCTGTACCAATACCGGAAGCCCAAATTAATGCGATTAAGTACTATTTAGAAGAAAATGACCCTGAAAACTTAGATGATTCTAAGTGGCAAAAAGGTTTAAAAATAGAAATTACTTCAGGTAGTATGACAGGTTTAAAGGGTGAACTTATTGAAGTGCGTGGTAAAAAAACTGTAAAAGTTGAAATAGAAGCAATTGGCAGTACACTGTTAATACATGTTCCAAAAAGTAAACTTAAAATATTGTAGAATCTAGGTTTAACATCACGAGTTTCATTACAATATTGTATTTTTGTCAACAAAAAAATATTGAAAATGAGTACACCTTCATATTCCATTAATAATTTACGTGAGCTTGAGGCCGAATCTATTCATATTATTCGAGAAGTAGCTTCAGAATTTGAAAACCCAGTTATGCTTTACTCAATTGGAAAAGATTCATCGGTAATGCTAAGGCTTGCTGAAAAAGCTTTTTATCCGGGTAAAGTTCCGTTTCCACTGATGCATATTGATAGCAAGTGGAAATTTAAAGAAATGATAGAATTCCGGAAGCAATATACAGAAGATAAAGGATGGAATTTAATTGTACACCATAACAAAGAGGGTTTTGAGTCGGGTGTTGGTCCATATACACATGGTAGTAAGGTGCATACTGATGTTATGAAAACACAGGCCTTGCTAGCCGGTCTTGAAAAACACAAGTTTGATGCTGCATTTGGCGGAGCTCGTAGGGATGAAGAAAAATCAAGAGCTAAAGAACGAATTTATTCATTTAGAGATAAATTTCACCAGTGGGATCCAAAAAATCAACGACCCGAATTATGGAATATTTATAACTCCAAAGTACACAAAGGAGAATCCATTAGAGTTTTCCCAATTTCAAACTGGACTGAGCTCGACATATGGCAATATATACGTTTGGAAAAAATTCCAATAGTGCCATTGTATTTTGCAAAAAAACGCCCGATTGTTGAGGTTGATGGAAGTTTAATACTTGTTGATGACGATAGAATGCCAAAGGAACTAAGAGACAAAGCCGAAATGAAAATGGTGCGTTTCAGAACCCTTGGCTGCTATCCACTTACAGGAGCTATTGAATCGGAAGCAGATACAATTGAGAAAGTTGTTGAAGAGATGATGACGATCACCAAAAGTGAACGCACTACCCGAGTAATTGACTTTGACCAAGAAGCAAGTATGGAACAAAAGAAAAGAGAAGGTTATTTTTAAATCAAGAAGATAATACATCATTTCAAATAATAAATACAGAACATTAGGAAGTGCATTTATATAATTATCTTTCTATTTACAGGATTATTTTTTTCCCGATAAATAGATTTAGGTAGTGTTTTTCAAAGTGGCTTAGCATAACTAATAATGTAGAAGTATAAAGCCTTCTTAGCTCAGTTGGTAGAGCAGCTCACTCGTAATGAGCAGGTCGCGAGTTCGAGTCTCGTGGAAGGCTCAATTATTCTACCTATTCATCGGCAAATCAATACCATATCCACCTTTTTTATCTTCTCTTTTAAGAAGAATAGCAAAAAATAATCCCATAATACCCAGCACAGTAAACATTAAAATTGTAGGAACATAGTTTAATGTTTGAGGGCTTCCAGGATTGGTAGCATCTAGTATTACTCCAGCTAATATAGGTATTCCAAAAAGCCCAAGATTTTGTATTGAATACATTATGCCATAGGCTGTCCCCATTTGTTTATAATCAACAAGTTTTACCATTGATGGCCACATGGCTGCAGGTATTAGTGAGAACGCTATTCCTAGCAATACCATAGGTACGTAGGGATAAATATTTGTAAAAGCAAAGCCTGAATATACTACCACCAGTACCGTAGATCCAAATATCATGGCAGTTGCTGCTTTACCGTATTTATCAATTAAAAATCCAAACAAAGGGGTAAAAAATAATGTACCTAGCGGAAGTAAAGAGGCAATTTGTCCACTCTTTTCATAACTCATGCCAAATTTATGGAAGAAAAAATCGGGAGCAAAAGCCATAAATGGAAATACGGCTGAGTAAAAAGTAACGCAAAGTAATGCAATATAAATAAAGGTTTTGTTGCTCAGAATTTTAACTATATCAGATAAAGAAAACTCATCTTTGGTAGATTCTTCAATGGGCTTTTCAATTTGTGAGTTTAATTTAGTATCGAACAATATGTAAATTACCATGGCAAGTAATCCGGTACCAACCAAAACGGCTGCCAGCCATATTGCAGTACTAAGACCTGCACCTCCATCTGCTATAATCGGTGATAATTGCAATGCTGCAAAAGTTCCTAAACGGCCAAAACCAACCTTTAACCCAAAGGCAAGTGCCAAATCTTTACCTTTAAACCATTTAACAAGAATTTTACTTACAACAACAATACTCGTTTCGGCACCAAGACCATAGAAGAATCTGCCAACAAGCATCATTTTTAACTCAGGTGAATAATCTGGCAAAAACGATTGCATAAAAGTGTAGCCAAAACCACCTTCACCATATGCAACAGAAGAACCATATGCAGTAATAAACGCACCAAGTGCCATGAAAAACACAAATATAAATCCCGTTCGACGTATTCCTATTTTGTCAAGAATAACTCCACCGATAACGGCCATCAACAAAAAAGTATTGGGTATTGAATAAAACGCAACAAACAATCCGTACTGAGTGTTTGTGAAACCAAACTCCTGCGTCATTAATCCCTTTAGGGTTGAAAAGGCATCATAAAAATAATAATTTACCGAAAGTATAAACCCTACTAATATTAATATGCCCCAACGTGCAATTGCATAATCGTTTAAAGCTTTTTTAACTCTATCCATAATGTAATTTTAAATCAGGTCAAAAATACTATTCTTATGGAATATTAAAAGAAATAATAAGTAGCAAAAAGCATCCTAAAATTACTAGCTGCGGTTGTATTTGTGGGTATTCCTTTACTATCAAACGAACTACCATAATTGGCAACAGTATATTCACCTTCCACGGCAAACTTAAGTTTATTGTACTTAAATGTAACTCTTGGCGATACTCTGTACATACTTTCTATGGTTGTTCCCAAACCATAAATTGGGCCAATAATATCTTTTTGAGCTCCCAGATTTTTTGAATATCCAGCAAAAATACCCACTTGGATTTTATTGCCGTTTGTATGGATGTCAGTCCATGCTGAGAAAGTATTAATGGTAGCATATTCCACAAATCCCTTAACTTTATCAGTTGAGTCGGAAACGCCAAAACCTCCAATCATAAGCACATCAGGAACATTTTGGCCATATATTCCTTCAAACTTAAAAGTAACTTTAGTTGTTACTAATTTTAAGTATGCAATTACATTATATCCACCAACAGATGTAGTAGTTTTATAATTATTTGGTGTAACAATTTGAGGTACTATCTGCTTATAGCTTGCGCCAATTCCAAATAATAAATTTGTTGTGGGCTTTAATTGAACTTGTGCACTTAGCTCAGGTAAAGCAGAATTTCGCATAAATTTTGCACTTGCAATGGATATTGATGGATCCAAAGGATTAGGACCTCTGCTTGTATAATCACTTTGCGAATTTGCAACAACCATAACTTTTGCTATTCCCATTATATGTGATAATCTTACTTGTGGATTACGGGCAAATGGCTGAAATGGGGAGCCAGTATTAAAAGATACCGTTCCCGGGAAACAATCAGTTACAAACATCGGGTTCCAATATTGACCAATTAATAGCTCTGTTTTAGTCCAATTTAATTTAACGAAAGCATGACGTAATCTAAAAAGACCAATATTTGTATTTAATTGTCCGAAAAAGTCACCTTCAATTTTTCCTGATAGTTTTGCGTTAAGTACATTTGGTCCGGAAACACTAACTCCTACTCGACTTTGTATTGATAGAAAATTAAAATTTGCTTTATCATTTATGTCATCACCTACAGCATCTTCATTAACAGGTGCCGGAAATAGTAAAAAATGACCTTCTCTTGCTGAAACGGTTTGTCTGGTATCCCAGAACATATCTGTTTTAACAAATCCATAAAAAGTAGCCTTTACCTTCTTTTCATCGCTTTTCTGGCTAAATGCAATGGAGGGTAACAATATTACGACTAATAAATAAATTAACTTTTTCATTATTATGTGATTTAATTATGGTTATTATTTGTTTTCTGGGAAGAGCTTTTCAAGTACTGACCGCTCTTTAATTGGCCTCCCAAGTATTACATTAATATTGTTTTCGGCTGTGAGATTACTACTCCAAAGCTCAAGAGCTTTTTGATAACTGTTTATTGCTTCTTCGTAGCTACCTTGATGGCGAAATATAATACCAAGATTAGTATAACATACTGATAACCTGCGTGGAGTTTCTGTTTGTGCCAGCTCAATATCCCTAATCCGTTTATTTACATATTGCTCTATTTTCTCAATTTCAAATTCATTATTTGATGCCATATATATTGGTTCAACTTTGGCTCTTATTTGAACTTCTGTTAATGTTCCAAACTCTGATGTCCAATCATTATAAATATTAATAGCTGCAAGGGCATCCTTTTTTGCAAGGATTAGTAGAGAGTCTTTTACCAGACTATCATTGGTTTCAAAAAGGGCGATGGTTATTAGTACAGCAACTCTATTATTATAAACAACTCCCATTTCGTATGAGTTTCTATAATCGTCATGCTTATTATAGATGTTCGACATTGAATCCAACAAACTTAATATCTCATCATACTTATTTTCACTCGCCAGTTTATCGTAACGCTTATAAATATTTTTCGCCATTACAACACGAGGATCTTCTGAGTTGTTTATGCTCCCATAATAGTTCCAGGCTACAACTAAGCCAATAATAACAATCGCAACCATTACAGCAACAACTGTTATCGTGTTTTTTTCGATTTTGAAAATCTTGTTTAACATTTTAGATTACAAAATATTATACTAGCTATGAACTTGTTCAACTAAGAATTTTTTAATCTCAATTGGTGTTTCTTCTGTAAAGTTAGAAACAATAATATTTGTTAAGATTGCCAGTGGAGCTCCAATCCATGCAAAATACCAAGCACCTAACCAATAGTTAATAAAATAGTGCGCAGGAAGAATAACATCAAATTTACCGGCTACAAAATATATTATGGCTAATAATGAGATAGCACTACCTACAATTAAGCCCCATGTGGCACCTGTTCGGTTTGAGCCACTCCACCAAATACCAAGTAAGAAAAGAGGGAATATTGTACATCCTGCTAAGGAGAAAGCAACAGCAACTAGTTGTCCTATTAAAGCTAATTTTAGAAGTGCAATTAATGAAACAATAATTGCCATTAATACAGTTGCCAAACGAGCCATCATAAGCTGTTTTGCCGGTGAGCAACTTGGATTAATAACTTTTACGTATAAATCGTGCGAGAATGCTGAAGCACCAGCAACAAGTAGTCCTGATACTGTTGAAAAAGCTGCTGACACACCACCAGCGGCTAATAAGCCTACAACTAATGGGTTAATATTTCCTAATTGAGCGGTATAAACAACAATGGCATCTTTGGATAATTTTCCTACTTCGGGATGGGCCGAAAGAATTGTACCGAGTGCTGAATAAACAGGTGCACTCCAGTAAAGGATACAGATAAAGAATAACCCCCAAACAACTGACCAGCGAGCATCGCGTACTTTAGGTACTACATAAAAACGCTGTATAACGTGTGGTAAACCAGCTGTACCTACCATCAGCGAAAACGATATTGCCATAAATTGAAAAAATGTTTGTCCTGAAGATGGATCCCATGGCATGGCATATTCCGGACTTGGTGTTATTGCAAAATCATTACCAAATGAATTTACCAGATTATTTACATCTGAAACAGGTATTCCTTTAACAATATCACTTACTACAGAGCCATATCCAATTTGAGGTAATAGCCAAAAATAATCGAATTTATATGTAAGTAAAAATAGTGGGATTAAAAATGAGATTATGATAATAACGTATTGTATTTGCATGTTTTTGGTTACACCCAGCATACCCGATATTAAGGTATAAGTTAGCACAACCGACCCGCCAATTACAACAGCAATTCCATATTCAATTCCCAATATCCATTTGAATAACAATCCAATACCTCCAAATTGACCAACGCAATAAGCTATGGAGATTAATATGGCCACAACAGCTCCAGCAATTCTTAAAGGCTTTGAGTAGAACCTATCACCAATAAAATCAGCAGCAGTATATTTCCCATATTTCCTGATTTGCCCAGCCATTAAAATTAAGAGTAGAACATAGCCTCCTGTCCATCCAATTACATAGGATAAGCCATGATAACCTGTTCCATACATTAGCGCAGCCATGCCAAGAAATGATGCAGCACTCATCCAGTTTGACGCAATCGCCATACCCGAACCTACTTTTGATATTTTACGCCCGGCAGCAAAAAAATCGTTGGTATCCTTGGCTCTAAAAACTATACCTACAAGTATAAATAATACTAAAATTGTTAGCAAAATAATTGCCGGCCCGAGTTTAAAACCACCCTCAAGCTGAGTTGATGTAGCAGCAAAAATTAATGTGGGACTCAATATTGCTAATAATAAAAATGCCTTTTTCATCTATCTTAAATTTTATATTTTATTAATCTTCAACTATTCCTAGTTTTTTCATGGCAATGTCAGTTGCTATGCAATAATAAAGGCATAACCCAACAAAAAGAATTAACAAGAATACTGCTGTATAGAAATAGTGAAATGGGAACCCTAAAAATATATAATCAGTTATAAATGACTGGTTATGAATTAAGTATTTCGCCATTATGCTCTCAACTGCTTTTGGATCTAGGTTTGTTGAATTAGCAGTAACAAGTTCAAATGGGATTAATTTTGCTTCCAAAGTATTTGGGTTTACACCGATATATTCTGCAGATGCAACACTTAATCCATTTTTGAGGTTTTGATAATCTGGTTCACCAAAATCTGAATTTTTAAAATCATCAATTTTTGATACAAATGCATTTTTCTCTGTTTCTGGCACAAGCTCAAGTGTTAATTTATTAACACTATTACTCAAAAAAAGCCGATCGTTAGGGTCTATAGTGATTTTTCCAAGCACTGATAATGCCGACTTTATAAACACTTGCTTATCAGCATCACTGGCTTTATCAGATTTAATGTTATCCCAAACGAGCTCATAGTTAATATATGCTTTTTCGGGAGTTGGGGTTTCAACTATTCTTAGTAGAATTTGAAAACCAAAAATGGCTACTGCCCATACAGTAAATAAAACTAAAATTAAATTTCTGTTGAACCTGGCGAGTGGCGTAGTGGGTTTAAAAAAACTAATGTTGTAGTCTTTTTCCTCGGGGTTGTCATTATTTTCCATACGAATATAATATTATACTATCTATCAAATAATTTTAACATTATTGCAATACACAATTTTGCATTAGCAAATATTCGACAAAGCTAGCACTTTATCTGTTAAATGATTAACAACACATGATTATTTTAGAAATTTAGAATGATTATAGGTGATTTGCTAGTTATACCAACTACAACTCCAAATTACTGATATAAATCGTTTCTTTTCCCCTTTCTATTCGTTAGAAAATATTTCCAGAGCTATGGCTATTCAAATATTTTATGCCTCAATAAAGAAAAAAACAATTCAATTTATTTATCGGTAATATGGAATTATAATTGGTATTATTTCTTTTTAGCCCAGCTATCTCGTAACGGAACGGTACGGTTAATTACTAGTTTATCATCTATACTATCCTTATCAATACAGAAATATCCCAGACGCGGAAATTGAAATTTATCACCTGGTTTTGCGTTAACCAATGATGGTTCAAGTTTGCAGTTTTTAAGAATTTTAAGAGAATCAGGGTTTAAAAACTCCTTAAAATCTTTATCTTTATGTCCTGCAGGATCTTCATCTAAAAATAATCGGTCGTATAATCTTACTTCTGCATCAATTGCATTATCTGCCGATACCCAATGAATTGTACCTTTAATCTTTCTTTTAGCTCCACTTCCTCCACTTTTCGAATCGGGATCATAAGTGCAATAAATTTCAGTAATATTACCTTCAGCATCCTTTTTGTAATTTTCACATTTAATTATATAAGCACCAACTAAACGTACTTCACGACCAGGTCCTAAACGGAAAAACTTTTTTGGAGGATCCTCCATAAAATCATCACGCTCAATATACAGTTCCTTTGCAAAAGGTACTTTTCGTGTTCCTGCTTCGGGGTCATTTTGATTATTGCTAAGTTCCAGCTCTTCAAGTTGACTTTCAGGATAATTTGTGATTATAACTTTTACAGGATTTATTACTGCCATAGCTCGTGGTGCTACCTGATTAAGATGTTCGCGTACACTAAATTCAAGTAAACTAACATCAATTACATTATTACGCTTGGCTACACCAATACGGTCGGCAAAATTACGAATGGATTCAGGTGTATATCCTCTACGGCGAAAGCCCGAAATTGTTGGCATTCGTGGATCATCCCATCCACTAACAAGGTTATTTTGAACTAGTTCTATAATTTTTCTTTTGCTCATTACAGTATAACTCAAATTTAGTCGAGCAAATTCAATTTGTCTTGGTCTATACTCACCTTCAGTAATTTGATTTAGTGCCCAGTCATATAATGGGCGATGAACCTCAAATTCCAGAGTACAAACCGAGTGGGTAATTCCTTCAATAAAATCTGACTGACCATGAGCCCAATCGTACATTGGGTAAATACACCACTCATTTCCGGTACGGTGATGCTCCTGATGCAATATTCGATACATTATTGGGTCGCGCATGTGCATATTGGGTGAGCTCATGTCAATTTTAGCCCTAAGTATCATAGCTCCTGTTTTAAACTCTCCATTTTTCATTCGCTCAAATAAATCCAAACTTTCTTCTACAGGTCGGTTACGAAAAGGACTTTCAGTTCCAGGACGAGTGGGAACACCACGTTGCTCACTAATCAATTCCTGAGGTTGCTCATCAACATAAGCTTTTTTATTTTTAATTAATTGAATTGCCCAATCGTAAAGCTGTCCAAAATAATCAGAAGCAAAATGAGGTTCTCCCTCCCAATCAAAGCCAAGCCATTTTATATCTTCTTTTATGGAATCAACATATTCCACATCTTCCTTTTCGGGATTAGTATCATCAAATCTAAGGTTACACTTGCCATTATACTCTTTGGCTAAACCAAAATTTAAACAAATAGATTTGGCATGCCCTATGTGTAAATATCCATTTGGCTCTGGAGGAAACCTAAGATGTACACGGCTATCGTTTTTATTTTCAGATAAATCCTCTTCAATAATTGATTCAATAAAGTTTAATGATCGTTTTTCGCTTTCAGGTAATTTCATAATTATTGACTATTTCAGTAGTATATTTTAAAATCTGCAAAATTAATTAGAAAAGTAATACAGTATCACCTTCTTCATATTCAAAAAGTGTTCAATTATGTACATTCAATGTATAAAAGCAAAACAAATAGATAAGTGTGTGTCCTTACTAATTGTGGTATAATATTGATTATCAATTTGTTAAAAAGTATGGCACACTGTTGGCAATCTATTTTGTGCAACCATTAAATTTATTATTAATTAAAAAATTAAAGTCATGAAAACAAGAATCGCAATGTTGACCTTAGTATTAGGTTTGTTTATCACTAGTGTAGCTACTGCTGCAGAGCCGATACCAGCTACAAGATCTGCTAGAGAAGCAGTAGTAAATTATTTATCAGATGAAATTAGCTATCCAGAATTTGCCTCTGAAAACGACATTGAATGTTGTGTATTTGTAAGTGTACTTATTAATGATGATGGTACATTGGACGTTGATGGTTCTAATTGTAAAAACTGCAATATGAAAGATCATGTTGTAAAAGCAATTGAAGAGTCTAATAATAAGGATCTTGCCCAATATGCAGGACAAACTGTATTAGTAAAAGTTAACTTTACTTTGCTAGACTAGTCACACTATTTAATTGCTGTTAAATATTTGTCAAGGCTTATTTTTCCTGAGTTGACCAATGAATCCCATTAGAATTTCTGATGGGATTTTTTCATTCAATAATTTCTAATGGTCAGATTTATTTATTTGCACAATCTATCATATCACTTAAGCTTATCTCTTCCTTTCCATTCAAAACTAAAAATAGTAGATGCAACTGCTGCTATTACAATATAGGCGGGATAAATAAGCTCTAAAATAAAAAATAATGAACTAAGATTTGTTTTTTTTGTGAAAGATAAAAAGTTAAAAACAAGGGGTAAATCGATTAGAAACTTAGTAATTATTATTAAAAAATAAATGGGTAACAACCATGTAAAAAAGAAGCTGCCAATTAACATTGCAAATAGAAATAGATTAAATAAGAAAACTGTTAAAGCAACTGTTATTGGCCACGCTAATCGGTATCCGGTTGTTTTTGATGCCCATCTGCTACGTTGTTTTATGAATTGTTTAATGTTTTGTGGAGGTAACGTAGAAACTATTGCATTACTATTTCTTAAAAAACCAATAGACTTAGCACCATATTCTTTAGTAACATTATGTATTAAAAAAACATCATCACCAGATGCATATTTTTCGTTGTTGCCTTCGTTCATTGTTGCAATATATGCATCTCTTTTAAAAGCAATATTTGCACCATTTCCCATTAGGGGTAAACCAGCTCCGCATGAGCCCGCACCGGAAGCAACAAGGCTAACAAAATCTAACGAAAAGAATTTTTGTATTATTGATTCTTCATTTTCATATACAACTGGGCCTAATATTACTTTGTAATTAGTAGAATTATAATAATTTACAATACTTTTTAACCACCCCGGTTTTACAGTGCAGTCACCATCAGTTGTTACTATTAATTCTGCTGTGGATATGCTAATACCTTCCCTAAGAGCATTTTTTTTACCATTTCCAATGGCTTCAATAACTTTAATTTTTTCTTGAGTATTTTCAGTTATATAATTGTTTATTAATTGTAGGGTGTTGTCTGTTGAATGATCGTTGATTATTATAATATCAAAAAAGTTACTGTTGTAATCTTGGTTTACAATTAGATTTAAAATGTTTTGTATGTTAGCACTTTCGTTTCTAACAGCAATAACAACACTTACACTTACATCATCTGCGAAAGCATTACCAGCTATATTTTTATTTAAAGCAAACCATCCATATGTTATAATTCCAATTACAAATAAGTAAGCCATTGTAATGGAAAAAACTAACCACATAAGTAGACTAATTATCATTGATTTTTTCTAAAAAACTTTAAACTAAATACAAATATTGCTCCAATAAATGCCGGGATTACCAGGTTGAACAACCATAATATTGTTGATGCAGAAGCAACTCCCAACTCCTGATTTATTTCATTATTTCCGGTTAGGGTAAAATAATAGCTAAAAATAAAAACACTAACCGAGCCTCTAACTCCTATTTCGGTAAAAGCTATTGTAGGAATAATTGCCATTGCGAGATATACAAGGCTGATGAGAACCATAGCTTCAAAATAATTAATTTGTACTTTAAAAACTAATAAAAGCAAAAAGAACTGAAATGAAAACACAAAATATCTAAGTATAGATATTAGTAGCATTGTAAGCATATCGGTTGTTTTGTATAATGAAAAAACATCGGCATACTTTTTAATTTTTGTGTAACCTTTACCACTAATGCGTTTAATAATAGAAGAAAAAGCCGCAAAATTTAGATAGAAGAATATAATGGTTGCATCGCCAATAATTACCACTGCCCAAAGTCCTGAGTAAAGCCATGTGTTTATTTGGTTAGATAAATTAAAATATGCAGGAAATGCAATAAGTAAAGCCACTGAGCCAAACAGAAGTGTTGTGATGAGTTGGCTCATGCTGCCAACTATTGTTGAAATAATGGCTTGAATACGGTCGGCAGTTTTAAGAATGAATACTCTACCTAGATAATCACCCACTCGATTGGGCATGAACATGCTTACTGAAACTCCGGTTAATACCGCTTTAAATGAACTCCAAAGGCTAATTTTTTCAAGAGGTGATATAAAAAATTTCCATTTTATGGCCTCCAGTAAAAAGTTTATTAATAACAATAAAAATACAGCAGCCATCAATGGGTAAAATTGTTGACTGGCTGATACTTCGGGAAAGAAGTTAATAACAGAACTAAAATCTTTTTTTATGAAGATTTCATGATACAAAAAGCCAAAAGTCATCACAATAATGAAAACTCTTAGTAGAAGATTGTATGTTTTGCGTAAATTTGCCTTCATTTTAAATTATAACCAACTTATTATTTTGGAACGTATTATACTAGGTATCGACCCTGGAACAAACATTATGGGCTACGGATTAATCCAGCAAAACGGGAATAAAATCCGATTAATAACAATGGGTGTTCTCAAATTAACAAAGTACGATAACCACGCGTTAAAATTAAAAAAGATTTTTGAACGCACGCTAGGAATTATTGAAGAATTTAAACCCGATGAATTAGCTATCGAAGCCCCCTTTTTTGGTAAGAACGTACAATCGATGTTAAAACTAGGTAGAGCGCAGGGTGTAGCCATGGCAGCAGCGTTATATAAAGACATACCCATTTTTGAATATTTGCCAAAAAAAATTAAGCAATCTGTTACTGGAAATGGTAATGCTACCAAAGAGCAAGTTGCTGCAATGCTAAAAAACATTCTTGAATTTGATGAGCAACCAAAGTATCTTGATGCAACTGATGGTTTGGCAACGGCTGTGTGTCATTATTTTCAGGGTACAGGAGTTAAAAAAAACACTGGGTACTCAGGATGGGCAGGGTTTTTGCAGGATAATCCGGGTAGACTTAAGAAGTAGAGTTTCTTATGTGGAGAAAATGATTGAGTATCATTATTGCCCAAATATCATTAAATAAATTATTTATACGTTAAATACACTACGAATAGTAATCAAATTTTAATCTTTTCATGACAAATTCAAAAAACAATCCTCATAATTTCTTTGAAAATAGAAAAAAGAAGTATGCTAAAGCATTGCAACAGGTAAAAAAACGAAGCAGGGTTATTTCGTTAATTAGGATCCTCGTTTTCTTAATTACGGTTATTGGTATTTATGTTTCGGTTGCTAATGGATATGAGAATGTTGCTATCTTTTTCACATTGGGGTTTGTTCTTTTTGTATATTTAGTAAGAGTGCATGCTGGGTTGGAGAAAAATATAAAGTGGAATGAAACACTTATTAAGATTAACGAAGCTGAGTTGAAACTACTCGTTGGCAATACCAAAGATATGGATACCGGCAAGGAGTTTTTATATTCGTCGCACCCATACAATGAAGATTTAGATATTTTTGGTAGCAGATCTCTGTTTCAGTTAATAAATAGATCGGCCACAACAAAAGGAAGAAACCAGCTGGCTCATAGGCTCAATAACCTAATATATGATGCTCATATCTTAATATCTCGTCAACATGCTATTTCTGAGTTGAGGGACAAACCCAATTGGAGACAGGATTTTCAAGCCATTGGTAGTATTTTTAAAGAAGAAAAGGGAGCTCAAGGAGGTTTGTTAGAATGGGCTCGAATTTCTGATGATAAATTCGACACGTTATTTTACCGAATAATGCTGATTGTTAATCCATTGTTAGGATTTGGAATTGTAGCTCTAATAAATTTTGAGATTCTTAATTTGAATAATTTTTTAATGTTTTTGGTTATCCCATTAGTTATAGTTGGTACTAAAATGGGAGTTATAAATAAAATACATGCTAGGGTTAGCAAAAAATCAGAGCTGCTATTAAAATATGCCAAGCTATTTACATTGGTAACTAACGAAGAGTTTAGCTCAACTTTATTATCAGATATCCAGGAAAAAATAAGTGGAAATCAATCAGCACACAAAGCAATTAGCGATTTGTCGCAGATTACAAAAGCCATGGATTATAGGCTGAACATGTTTGTTGGAATATTTCTGAATATTTTCTTTTTGTGGGATATAAGGCAGGCAATTAAAATTGAAAGATGGAAAAGTAGTAATGCCACTTACATGGAAAACTGGTTTAATCAATTATCTACTATTGATGAACTACAGTCATTTGCAGGATTTGCTTTTAATTTCTCTGGATCAATCTTTCCTGTTTTTAAAAACGGCAAGTTCGAAATTGAGGCATCCAATGTTATACATCCCTTTATAAATAAGGATAGTTGCATAGGTAATGATATTAATTTTGAAGACTGGAAGCAGTTTCAGATAATAACGGGAGCAAATATGGCTGGTAAAAGCACATATTTGAGAACTGTTGGTGTTAACATGGTGCTCTCGATGACCGGATCTGCAGTACTTGCTGAAAAATTTGTAATTAAACCTGTGGGTATTTACACCGGAATAAAAACAACTGATTCGTTGCAGGATGGAGAATCATATTTTTTTGCAGAACTAAAGCGCCTCAAGGAGTTAATTGACAAGTTGGAAAGCGGACAACCCCTCTTTGTAATACTGGATGAAGTGCTAAGAGGTACAAATTCAGCTGATAAGCAAAAAGGATCAATGGCATTAATTACTCAACTTATTAATCTTAATGCTTCTGGAATGATTGCTACACACGATCTTGCACTTGGAGATCTGATAAAAGAGTTTCCTGGAAATATTATTAATAAACGTTTTGAGGTTGAAATAAATAATAATGAACTTGTTTTTGATTATAAACTTAAAGAAGGTATATCGCAGAACTTAAATGCTACATTTTTGATGAAGAAAATGGGAATTACGGTGTAGGTAAGTTAAAAGTTGTAAAGCAGAGAGTTAAAAGCAGAAAGTGGAAAATATTACTTTCAACTTTATAAACTTTCAACTTTATTACTTTACAAACTCATTAAACTTTCAGTCTAATACTAAATCAATCATTTTTTTCGTTTGTATTTAAGGAGATTGTGAGTAATTTTGCAAAAAAATAATTAGCTATGGAACAACCAGTAGATTTTAAAGAAATTAAAAAGAGCGGAAGCTCTAATTTATGGATGTATGTTGTAATTGTAATTATGGCGTTGGGAATAATTGGCGTTTCATTATGGTTATTATCTGTAAAGAGTACTATGAGCGAGCTGCTTGCTGAAAAGGAGGTACAGAAAGTTGAATTGGAGCAAGAACTTCAAACATTATTGTTAGCGCATGACAATATGAAAACAGCCTATGGTGAAGCAAGTGATTCATTACAGGTTATGGATAGTGTAATTCAGGCAAATGCTGTTGAAATTAAGAAAATGCTTAATTTTAAATGGGAGTATTATAAGATTAAGAAAAAAATGTCAAGGCTTCAAGTAATTGCCCAGGGTTATGTTAGGCAAATGGATTCCATAGTAACTATTAATAAAGATCTTACTGAAGAAAATTTTCAAATTAAGGAAGAAATAAAAACTGAAAAACGTAAATATCGTAAACTTGAAGAACAAACAGAAGCTCTTACAGGTAAAGTTAATGAGGCTTCGGTGCTTAATATCTACAATATTGTAAGTAGTCCCATGCATAATAAAGGTAGTGGAAAGGAAGTTGAAACAGATAAAATAAAGCGTGCCGACCTTATTAAAATTTGTTTTTCCATAGGCGAGAATTCAATTATTGAATCTGGTGAAAAAACTATTTATATTAGAATTGCTCAACCTGACAAAGAAATTCTTGTTGTAGCTAGAGGTGATGAGTATTCATTTTTGTCCAATGGGGAAATGCTTCAGTATTCAATTAAAGAAGTGGTTAATTATGAAAATAGTGTGGTGGATATATGTGTGAAGTGGAATAAGCGTAAATCGCAAGAGTTAATGCCGGGACTTTATCATGTGGATATTTTTGAAGGTGATAATAATATAGGTCATACATCATTTACACTGAGGTAAGAGCTTGTAATACATTCAAAAAAATGTGATTTAAAGTAAGAAGTCCGAAACCAGAAGTATTTTACTTCGAGTCTCGGACTTCTTTGTGCTTAGGTAATTGTCAATCTATTTTACTCTTGTCCAATATGTAGTTTTACCCAATATACTAATTCCAACATACCCTCTAATTTTTAAGTTGTCGAGATTATCTTCATCAGGAAATTCCATGTAGCAGCTATATGTTTTTCCAGTTTTAGGGTCATATATTTCACCATCTTCCCACTCATCATCGTCAAAAACAAAATTGGTAAGTAGTTCTAAACCAAGGCTAGGACGTTTTTGTAGCTCAGGGTCTGGATTGTGCTTGTCTAATTTTGGTTTTCCGGTTTCCGAATCTATAGGTTCTTTTATCCAAACAAGTTTCCCGAAATATTTATCTCCTTTCATGAAGATTTTAATATGCGCATCCTTGTCTTCATTAAGCCATTTGCCAAGAACATCTTTAGCAACCACATCCTGTGCCTGTATTGGCATCATAGGAATCATCATCATGCCTACTAAGGCAATTAACATACTCATTCTTTTCATAAATACTTAGTTTTAATTAATTAATCTTTACTCTGCTAATATATACTTTTAATTTAACATGATGTTTTTATATCTTTACCACCTATTAAATTTGATTAATTATATGCTAAATAAATATATAATATTACTTATTGTATTATTGAGTGTTTTAACTGCTTCTTCACAACAGTTTCATGGGGGCGTTACCGGAGGCATTGCCGGAACTCAGGTTGCAGGCGATACGTATTCGGGCTATAATAAAGCTGGAATTTTTCTAGGCGGGTATGTTAGTATTGATGTTGGAGAAAAATCTGCTTTGCAAATGGAATTAACATATTTTCAAAAGGGGAGTAGAGAAAATCCACGCGAAAAGAATGGCTATCAGTCGTATATTTTAAGGGTAAACTATATTGAAATGCCGTTATTATACCAGTATAAAGCTGGAAAATTTATTATTGAAGGTGGTCCTTCTGCTGGTTTTTTATTGGGGTACTACGAAGAAGTAAATCAAGATGTAATTAGTGATACACCTGATTACAATAATCCTGCTCGCATCACTTTGCAGGTTAACTTGGGATTTAGGTACTTTATATCGGATAATATTGGGGTCGGCTTAAGAACAAACAATTCTATGCTAAATATTTTTTCAAAGAATCAAACAGGTGATGTTAGGCGCATATTTGATTATGGAAGATATAATGACTCTTTGGTGTTATCAGCATTTTATCAAATTAGATAAATTTACATTTTTAATAACTATTGTTGAAAAAAATTCTTCTCATAAGGTTTAGTTCCATTGGCGATATTGTACTTACTACCCCGGTAATTCGTGCAATAAAACAGCAAACTAGTTATGAGCTACATGTTCTTACTAAAAATCAGTATGCCAATATTTATCAGGCAAACCCAAATGTGGATAAGGTTTATTCATTTAAAAAATCTATTTCAGAATGTTTAAAGGACTTAAAGGATGAAAAGTTTTATGCTGTTGTCGATTTGCAGAAAAATATGCGATCGCATAATGTAAAAAAACAATTAAAAATTAGGAACTCTTCTTTTCTAAAATTAAATATTGAAAAGTGGTTACTTGTTAATCTAAAAATAAATAAGTTGCCTGATTTACATATAGTTGATAGGTATTTTGAGGCTGTTAAGTTTCTTTCTGTTACTAATGATGGACTCGGATTGGAATATTATATACCTCAGAATGATGAGGTAAATCCTGAGGATATTGATAATGGTCTTAAGTTTGGATATATTGGTTTTGTTATAGGTGGTCAACATAATACTAAAATACTTCCGTCGGAGAAGGCTGCTGAAATAATTTCCAAGCTGAAAAAGCCTGTGGTATTGCTTGGCGGGCCGGATGATAAGCAAAGAGGTAACGAAATAGTTAGACTATCTCCCAATTTAAAAGTGATAAATACATGTGGAGATTTTAATATAAACCAATCTGCATCATTGGTAAAAAATGCTGATGTAATTATTACGAACGACACGGGGCTTATGCACATTGCAGCAGCTTTTAGCAAAGCAATAGTAAGTATTTGGGGAAATACTGTTCCTGACTTTGGTATGTATCCATACATGCCACAACATAAAAGTAATTATTTTATTGCAGAAGTGGCGAATCTATCATGCCGCCCATGTAGTAAAATTGGTTACAAAAAATGTCCTAAAAATCACTTTAAGTGTATGATTAATCAGGATATTGATGCAATAGTTGATGCGGTAAATTCTTACCTTGAATAAAAGGGAATAAGGAGTCAAGATGCAAGAACCAAGATTACGTTTAAGCAGTCCTGATTCTTGGCTTTTCTATCCTTTTCCTCTACTTAAAAGCAGCTGCAAAATCATCATCAAAATATTTAACAATGCTATCACAACCATGGTCAAAAATGCGATTGTTATTATCCTCAGCAGTGTAAACAAACGTTAATTTATCCTGCTTAACCAATGATAAAAACGACATGGCTTCCATTCTAATATCTTCAAGCTTACTGTTTTTATTGGCACCAAACTTTTCAAGAATATTAGTTAATTGCTCATATGATAAAGTATCAACCTTTGATTTAAAACAAGCATCAAATTCAAGGATAGCCTTTTGTGTATTTGTAAAGCTACCACCCGATTCAATTGGCATTGAAGCCGGAAGAATAAGATTTGCATTCTTAGCAGATTCTGTCAAAAAGTTATCCTGAACCATTATAAAATCAGAATTTTTAAACCAACCTACAACCTCATCTTTATTCTTGGCTGTTCCCACAGGGTCTTCACCAAAAATAAATAGGTTCTTCAAATTACCTTCAACTAAACTTGCATGTAGGTTTTCATTTACTGTCGCTGGCACACTATCAAGATTCCAATCTTTTTTCATTAACTCAACATAGTCAGTATTAGTAATTGGCGTACTACCAACACCAAGGCTAGGCTTAATTCCCATGTCAAATAAACCCTGCGAATTATTTTTCTCTTTAAGAGAAATCAGTCCACATGCCGTTTTACCAAGTTTACCAGTAATCATATTCAAATTAAAAAGCTCATAACTTGCATTTGCTGATACTTCTTTTTCAGAAAATACAATTATTGAGTCCATCTCATTTATAAACTCCTTTGCAAATTTTGCAATATCAGTATTATTAGCAACCCCTGATAATTTTACCAATTCGGCAAAGTCTTCTTTAAGAACATTCGCTTTATAATCGTCATAACCATCACAATTATCATTAATAAATAATGCATTATGCAGATTATTGGCCATTAAATAATGATTAACCGCTAGTATAAAATAATAGTACGAATCCACCATAAGCAGACTATCAACTTTACGCAACATTTTACTATCAGCCTTGTTTGTGATTAACTCAACCGGCACTTTATTAGCAGATTTGGCATTGTTAATCATAAATCCGGCAACGGCATTATCCATATTTATCTCCGAACCAAGTAAATAAATCTTACTAGCCTTATCTATATTTCCGAATGGAACATTATCTCTTGAGTTGAAAACATAACCATCTCCCCTATTTAAATAATGGAAACTAGAAACATTATTGGTTTTAGCACCCGCTCTGGCAAGCTTCTGAATTAGATACATTTCCTCATTTGAGAGCCTTGCTCCAGCAAAAAATGCATTATCATCAGGACTAACCTTGTTAATATTTTCGGCAATTATATCATATGCTTTATCAAAACTAATTTCAGTTAAACTACCATTCTCGTTAAGAAGAGGTTTGGTAATTCGTGTAACATCGTTTAAATATTTGTAACCAAATTTAGGATATCTGCAAAGATTGCCATCCGGATTAACCAATCCTTCATTACCAGTAACTCGCATTATAAAATTACCTTTATAATTTATGGTAATCTCACAGCCAACCGAACAATAATTACAAATAGTGTTAAATGAATCAGTTTTAATTGGACCTGGTTTAAACAACACATTTTCGGTAATTGCACCTGTTGGACAAGTGGAAATACACAATCCGCACGATTCGCAAGGGGTATCTTGCAATTTGTTGCCCATACTTGGAGCAATATGTGTTTCAAAGCCCCGATCAACTAATCCCAGTGCATTTGCTCCCACAACTTCACTACAAATTCTTATACATCTCGAACACAAAATACATTTGTTATTATCAATTTCGATGTACGGATGTTGGTCATCAATTTCATATTCTTTAAACTCACCCTCAAATTTATCCTGAACTGCATGATAATCAGTAGCATGTTTCTTCAAATCACATGTAAACACTTCAACACAGCCACATTCAAGACATCTCTGAGCTTCATTTTTAGCAATATCTTCATCGGCATAGCCAAGCTCAACTTCTTTAAAATTAATCCTATCATCAGGATCAAGAGTTGGCATTTCCTCACGTTTTTGTTCAACAAAACAGCCTTTATATTCTTCAGTTACCTGTGGTTTAAAATTATCTTTTTTGCTAATAAATTCGTAGGAAGGCGGAACAAGTTCTTCACCAGCTAAAAACTGATTACAGCTATGTGCGGCAAGTTTTGCTTGTGCAATGGCCTCAATAACAGTTGAAGGACCAGTAACTCCGTCTCCGGCAGCAAAAACCGATTTTATTCCTGTTTGCAGAGTTTTTGCATCAGCATCAATATCACCCCAACGGTTAACTTTTAGCTCACCCTGGTTGGTTGAATTATTTATTTCATCAAGAAAATTAACATCAGTTTTTTGTCCGATGGCTGCAAGTATATAATCTACTTCTAAATTAAACTCCGAACCAGCAATTGGCACAGGCCTTCTACGCCCTGAAGCATCGGGCTCACCCAATTCCATTTTAAGACATGTAACAGATTCTACTTTGCCGTCTTTATCTTTATTTACTTTAACAGGATTTGTAAGCAGCTTATAATTAACACCTTCCAGCTTCGACTCATGAATCTCAATTGGATTTGCAGGCATTTCCTTTTCAGTACGGCGATAAATTACATAAATCTCCTCAGCGCCACATCTTTTTGAAGTTCGGCAGCAGTCCATGGCAGTATTTCCACCCCCAACAACAGCTACTTTTTTACCTGTAAAATCGGCAGGTTTGCCCGACATCTCCATCTCTTTAAGGAAATCAATACCAGAAAAAACATTACCAGCATCATCACCCTCACAACCAATTAAAGTGCCTCTTTGCGAGCCAATTGCAATAATTGTAGAATCGTAATTGCTTTGTATTTCATCATATTTAAGGTTATCACCAAACGATTTGTTGTAGAATATATTTGCCCCTAACTCAGTAATATTATCAACCTCTTTTTGTAGTATGTCGTTTGGAAGTCTATACTCAGGAATACCATAACGCAACCATCCTCCGGCATACGGTGCAGCTTCAAATACATCAACCTGATGTCCTTCTTTTTGAAGGAAAAAAGCAGCCGAAAGACCTCCAGGACCTGCTCCAATTACAGCAATTTTTTTACTTGTAGTTGGTTTAATATCCGGCACAAATTTATTTTCCGACATAAGGTCGTAATCCGATGCAAAACGTTTCATGTAATCGATACCAACTGGAGCACCTTCGTCCATTAAGTTTCTTCTGCAAGCAACTTCACAGGGGCGAACACAAATTCGTCCACAAATTGCTGGTAACGGATTGGTTTCTTTAATTAACTCAACAGCTTCGTGATACTGTCCTTTATCAATTAATGAAATATAACCCTGAACATCAACACCTGCAGGGCAAGTTTGAATACAAGGAGCTGTACAATCGGCATAGTGATTACTCAACATAAGGTCGAGCGCCATTTTTCGGGCATCTCTAACTTTACCATTGTCGGTAATAATTTTCATTCCATCGGCTACCTTTGTTGAACACGAAGGTTGCAGCCCTCTCATGCCTTCAACCTCTACTACGCAAACATAGCATGACGAAAAAGGATCTAAACGTGGGTCGTGGCAAAGTGTTGGTATTTCTATGTTATTTCGTCTGGCAAAATTCAGAATTGTTTCATCATTTTCAGCTTGGATTGCTTTGCCGTCTATTGTTACATTCAATTTATCACTCATTTCTAATCTCTTTCTATATTCAAATAATTAATAAATCTTTATTGCATCAAATTTACATTTTGTAAAACATGCCCCACATTGTATACAAGCATCTTGGCGGATAAAGTGAACCTCTTTCCTTCCTCCATCAATGGCATTTGTAGGACAATTTATAGCACAAATGGTACACCCGGTACAATTTTCGGCAACAACTTCGTAGGTAAGTAATTTGGTACACGCTTTAGCCTCACATTTTTTATCGTGAATATGAGCTTCATATTCGTGTCTGAAATATTTTATGGTGGTCAACACAGGATTTGGAGCTGTTTGTCCCAAACCACAAAGTGAGCTATCTTTAATTTGGTATGCTAGCTCTTCCAGTTTTTCAATATCACCCTCTTTACCATCACCTTCAGTAATTCGGGTAAGAATTTCGAGCATTCGTTTTGTTCCAATACGGCAAAAAGTACATTTACCACATGATTCTTGTTTTGTAAAATTCAAAAAGAATTTGGCAACATCTATCATGCACGTATCTTCGTCCATTACAACCATACCGCCCGAGCCCATAATAGCTCCAGTAGCATTTACCGAATCATAATCAACAATGGTGTCAAGCAGATGTTCAGGGATACATCCACCTGATGGACCACCCATTTGCACAGCTTTGAATTTTTTATCATTTTGAATGCCTCCACCAATTTTAAAAATAACATCTCTAATTGTCATTCCCATTGGCACTTCGGCTAATCCTGATCGCTTAATTTTCCCGGCAAGGGCAAAAACTTTTGTTCCCTTACTTTTATCGGTACCATATTTTGCAAACTCTTCGGCTCCATGATTAATAATCCATGGTATATCTGCCAAAGTCTCCACATTATTAATATTAGTAGGCTGTTTCCACAATCCGGATGCAGCTGGAAATGGAGGACGTCTTCGAGGCATGCCCCTTTCTCCCTCAATTGAAGCAATTAAAGCAGTTTCTTCACCACAAACAAATGCACCTGCACCTTCTTTTATATATATGTCAAGATCAAAACCCTTAATTCCAAAAATATCTTTACCAATGTAGCCTCTCTCACGTGCTTGCTTGATGGCAATTTCGAGGCGTTTAATGGCAAGGGGATATTCGGCACGGCAATAAATAACACCCCCCGAAGCTTCAATTGCATATGCTCCAATTATCATTCCTTCGATAACTGAGTGCGGGTCGCCTTCAAGCACCGACCTATCCATAAATGCACCTGGATCACCCTCATCAGCATTACAAATAATATATTTTTCATCAGATTTATTGGCATTTGCAAATTTCCATTTCAAACCTGTTGGAAATCCACCACCACCACGACCTCTTAATCCTGAATCAAGAATTGTTTGAATAATATCAAGACGAGAAGTACCATTTTTAGCAATATTCTTCATAGCCTCATAACCTTCTCTGGCTTCATACTCTTCAATCTTTTCAGGATCGATATAGCCACAATTTCTTAGAACTATTTTTACCTGATCATCAGTAAAAGTATTATCTACAGTCTTAAAAGTATCAGCTTTAACCACATAATCTTTAATTGGCTCATGATTTTTTACATGTTTCTCAATTATTTCAGCAGCTTTATCTGCGTCAATATCGCCATACATGTACGAACCATTTTCATCAATAATTTCAACAAGCGGCTCACGGTAACACATACCAATGCAGGAAGTCTTTTTTAAGTCGAATGTTAGATTTTCAGATTCTTGAATATCCAATAGCTTATTATAAACTTTATTTGCACCGGCAGCAATTCCGCAACTACCAAGTCCAACAATTACTTTTATGTCATTCATAATTATTGATTTTGTCTTTTAATATCACGAATAATTTTCACAGCACTATCCCCTGTAAGCTTGCCAAAAGTTTCATCGCCAACCATAATAACCGGCGCTAACGAGCAACAACCAAGGCATGCAACTGATTCCAACGTAAACAAATTATCAGGTGTGGTTTCACCATCTTTTATTTTGAGCCTGTCTTGTAAAGCAGTTGTTAACGACTTAGCATTTTGAACATAACACGCAGTGCCATGACAAACTTTAATAATATGCTTACCAACGGGGGCGAGTCTGAACTGTGAGTAAAAAGTAGCAACGCCATACATATCGCTAAGTTCAAGCGTAGTTTCTTTCGATACTTTATCAAATGCTTCACGAGGTAAATAACCATAAACTGCCTGTACACCCTGTAAAATTGGAATCATATTACCCTTTTTACTTCGGTACTTATCAATTAACGAATCAATTGATGCTAGGTCTACTTTATCCAATTCAACCTCCGCAGTGACTGTATTAATTCTTGTTATTCGCATCTTTCTTTTAACTAATTTTTATTGGTTTGTAAAAGTAAAAAAATGTATGTCGAATAATTCGTATTTTAAAATTTATAATGTATCTAAATAGCTGTGATTAATAAGCTAAAGGTTTTTTTGAATAAGTATGATATTTGGGCGGCCGAGCACGCTTTCCATTTGTAGTTGTTTTATACCAATTGTGGTTTTGTAAGTATTGCGTGTGCTTCCTTTGTCAGCAACGCACTACCAACAAAACCATCATTGGTATTTCAACAAGCTACCCATTTCAATCGTTGCCGCGGGGGTAGGTATTTTAATACAAGTTTCTAATATAAGTCTCACGGGCATGCACTTGGGAAAAGATTTGTGGCAAACTAAAAAAATACATTTGCTATTATTGTAAGAAATAATTCCTAAAAAACAAAACTGTCGCAAGTCTGACGGGCAAGCACGTGTGCAGGGACTTGTGACTTAATTTAATAATTATATCAAATTGGTATTACTCCAAAATAACTGACAATACCTCAAGCGATTTAAAATCGCCAAATGATGGCATGTGGATTTTGTAATAGGTAATAAGTGTTTCAAGTAATACTTTTCTGGAGGTATTGTTTAAATCTAAATTTATAGAATCTTCAAAACTAGCACCTTGAATTTGACTTAAAAGTTTAACCACCTCTCCCGTAACATAATATGGGTGAACAGGTCGGTTATTTAAAAAACGCCCCTCCTGCATATCAAAAACCATTTGTGTTTCTTCAGGTTCGTTTTTTGGATAAAAGCCCAAAAACATAGTTAACTGCATCATAAAAATCAAATGAAAATTAACAATAGCTTCATCTGTTAAATCGAGCCAGACAAGTGAGTTATATATCCAGTCAAAAAGTTCTTTGTTTTGAGTTTCTTCCTTTAACGATTTGTGTAATAGCTCATCAATAAAAAAGATCAACGTTCTTTTTATCATACTCTCAGTAACTGTTTGATAGGCATGACTTACCGTAACCTCCTTAATATTATGCAACGATTTATTTTCCGAAAACGATATTTCCAAATCAAGTAAAGTCAATGGCTGGTACATTGCAGCTTTGCTCTTCGACCTTTTCCCACGCAGTCCCCTCACAAAAAATGACTGGATCCCGCGTTCTTCTGTAAATATCTTCACAATCACACCCGAATCGGAAAATTTAGTCTGTTTTATTACAATCCCTTTTGTTTTTAGGAGCATGATGCTGATAAGTTTGTGCTGCAAATATATTTATTATGACGGTAATCGGATCTGGATCTGTAAGGAAACTTCTTAAATCACGACAATAATTCTAAACATAATTATGCGAACAATCACAATCCTACTGTTAATTTTTAGCCTCCCACTGTTCACATTAGGTCAGGGATGTAGTGATGCAGGACTTTGTACAGTTTCGGGTCTCGATACAGGTTTTGGTAATTCCATTAAACAAACCACAGCACAATATTCTACAATTATCGGACTTGGTGAGCAAAACGTATTTCATCTTACAACTCAATTCGAAATAGTTATACCAACAATAAAAAATCAAACCGTCCAATTAAAAATACCATACCATTTTACCTTTGGTAACCTTGGTAATATTGTTGGTTTGGGTGATTTGAGTTTAACAATAAATCAAAAATTATTTTCAATCAAAAAACTAGATTTTGTTGGAGTAGCTGGAATAAAAATTCCATCAAACGATGCCAACAAAACTAAAGATGGTAATGCGCTTCCTATGGCTTATCAAACAAGTTTGGGAACCTATGATGTAATTGCCGGCATAAGTACAAAATTCAATAAATGGCTTATCAGCTTTGGCTACCAGCATTCATTTGGACATAATTTGAATGAGTTTGAACATACCGATAGTAATCCACAATATTTTAATAATTACAACCAATCGTACCATCTGCAAAGAGCCGATGATATTATGCTTCGTGTTGAAAGAGTATTTAAAACTAAAAAATACAACCTCATATTCGGAGTGCTCCCAATTTATCATTTAGCAGATGATAAAATAAACGATGGTGAGAAAGTATCAAATTCATCGGGTTTAACCCTAAATCTAAACGCAAGTGCCACAAAAAAGCTTGAAAATAATTCAATATTGAAACTAATTATTGCAGCTCCAATTATTGATCGCGAAGTTCGCCCTGATGGTTTAACTCGTAGTTTTGTGATTGTATTTTCGTACAATATAATGCTTTAATGTTACGGATGCCACAGGAAAATCAATTATAGTAGAATATGATTACACCCAATGGGTTGTTGTTAGAGATTTAACCAACCGCAAATATATGTTCATAACCTACGATAATTTACAAGTCAGGTCGGTTGATTTAAACAAATTAGATTTTAATAAAGGAGCTGATAAAGTTGTTATAAAAATTATTGGAGGTGATGGTGTTGTAGATATTACTGACTAAGCTAAATAATTACTTACATTTAATAAAATATTTAACTATTTTTGCCGGGTAATTAACTTTCCTGACCACAATGGTCTTAATACAAATGTAAATAATGGAATATAATACTGCACGCGGTCATCTGATAATACCTGAATATGGAAGAAATGTTCAGAAAATGGTTGACTTTGCTCTAACAATAGAAGATAGAGAGAAAAGAACAAATACAGCAAATACAATTATTTCATCCATGGCTCAGATGAATCCATCCATAAAAGAGACTATGGATTTCAATAAAGTTCTTTGGGATCACCTACATATAATTTCTGATTTTAAACTTGACGTAGATAGTCCGTACCCTATGCCTACTAAGGAAAAATTAACTCAACCCCCCGGTAAACTGGAGTATAGTGATAAACAAATTAAGCTTAGGCATTATGGTAGACATATAATAAATATTATTGCCAAAGCAATTGAGTACGAGGAAGGTGAGGAAAAACAAGCTCTTGTTTTGACCATTGCTAACCAAATGAAAAAGTCATATCTAAAATGGAATCGCGACTCGGTAAATGACATAACAATTGCTAAACATCTTGATGGATTGTCTGACGGGAAACTTATACTTCCTGAAGGCGTAAAGCTAATTGCAATTAGTGATGTAATTACCAGACAAAAATTTAAGAAGAAAAAGGCTCCACATAAAGCTTATCAAAAATCAGGTAAGGATAATTATAAAAGGAAAAAGAATTATAGCAAATAAGAATAACTAACAGGCTTAATTTGTGATTTTTGCAATTGAGTATCTCCAAATTAACTTTTTAAGGTTCTTACCTAAAAAAATAGTTGATTTTTATTTTGAAATTATTTTGAAAAAACAACCAGTTTATGGTTGTTTTTTCGTTTATTTACTATACGTTATAAATAGTAAAAAAATGGGATCATTTAAAATAGTTGGAGGCAAACCATTAAACGGTGAAATAACTCCGCAAGGCGCAAAAAACGAAGCACTTCAGGTAATATGCGCAGTGTTGTTAACAGAGGATGAGGTTATTATGAATAATGTGCCCGACATTAGGGATGTTAACAAACTCATTGATTTGCTACAAGGTTTGGGAGTTGTTGTAAACAAATTTAGCAAAAGCAAATACTCTTTTAAAGCTTCAAATATTAATCTCGATTATCTTCACACTCCCGACTTTTATAAAAAAGCCACTAGTATTCGTGGTAGTGTAATGATACTCGGTCCGTTGTTGGCACGATTTGGTAAAGGTTACCTGCCTCAACCCGGAGGTGATAAAATTGGTCGACGACGACTTGATACTCATTTTATAGGATTGCAAAAACTTGGTGTTGATTTCAACTATGATGTAAATAAAAAAAGTTATAACGTTGTAGCCACTAACCTAAAAGGTAGCTATATGTTATTGGAAGAAGCATCCGTTACCGGAACTGCCAATATACTTATGACGGCAGTTATGGCAAAAGGAACTACAACTATTTTTAATGCTGCATGTGAGCCATATGTTGTTCAGCTTAGTAAGATGTTAAACCAAATGGGAGCTAAAATTACCGGAATTGGTTCAAATATGCTAACTGTTGAAGGTGTAAGCAAAATGAATGGTACTTCACACACTCTTTTGGCAGATATGATTGAAGTTGGTAGTTTTATTGGCTTGGCAGCCATGACGCAGTCAAAAATCACCATTAAAAATGTAAACATAGCCGATTTAGGCTTAATCCCGGAAGTTTTTAAAAGACTAGGCGTTGCTGTGATGCAGGTTGGTGCTGATATTGTTGTGCCGAAATATGAAAACTATGCCATCGAAACTTTTATCGATGGTTCCATAATGAATATTGCCGATGCACCCTGGCCCGGTTTTACCCCCGATTTAATAAGTATTGTACTCGTAACTGCCATTCAGGCCGAAGGAAGTGTGCTGGTTCATCAAAAAATGTTTGAAAGTCGTTTGTTCTTCGTTGACAAACTCATTGATATGGGCGCACGTATCATTCTTTGTGATCCGCATAGGGCTACGGTTATTGGATTAAATCATAAATTTCCGTTGCGTGGTATCAAAATGAGTTCGCCTGATATTAGAGCTGGTGTTGCATTGTTAATTGCTGCATTGTCGGCACAAGGAACCAGTATTATAGAAAATATTGAGCAAATTGATAGAGGCTATCAAAATATTGATGAACGACTTAGATTGCTTGGCGCAGATATAGAGCGGATTGATTAATTTTTCTTACACTTTTTATATGTTTATTTTTTTGGTGGCAACCGCGCTTTCCGTTTTTAGTTGTTTTGTACCAGCTGTTTTTTGTAAGTTGTGCAGGGGCTTACTTCGTTCGCCACTACCAACTAACAAACAATCAGCAGCCACTTCAACAAGCTAATACTTCAATCGCTGCCACAACTGACGCACTATTAGTTGTAATAGTTAATTGTTCTGTTGAATAATTGTTTATTCGTTTATTTGGTGATTTGATTATTGTAGCATTATAAAATACCGAGTAGCGGTTACAATTATTGTAAAATAATCATAGTTAAGAATATTCGCTGTAGGCGATTAATAAAAAGGTATCACTACTAGTTTCCCTTCTCAAAATTCTTCAATCCAGTTTCTAAGAAATTAACAAATTCAGCTACATCAAGGTCATAAGCCCTTGGTGACGTGAGTACATTGCCGTCTGGGCTTAGCAATACGTAAAATGGTTGAGCATTTACGCCAAACATGTCTTTTTGTAAATCTGCAAACTTTTTACCAATGGTTTTCTTTTCCTTACCATCATAATTACTAACATACCAATCTTTTTCAGGCATAGTGGTTTTGTCGTCCACGTAAAGTGCAGTTACAATATAATCGTTGCTTAGTAAGCTAAGTACCTTTGGGTCGGCCCAAACGTTGGATTCCATTTCACGGCAGTTTACACAACCATGACCTGTGAAGTCAATAAAAAGAGGCTTGTTTTGTTCCTTTGCACAAACTAAGGCCTGTTCGTAATCAAAGTAACCTTCAAGTCCATGGGGTAAGTGTAGGAAATCGCTGTATTTTGGCGTTTCACATAATTCTTTCTTTTCGGCTGAGCCAGATGAAAAAGCATTAGCTTTTACAGTTTGCCTGATAACCGAATTCAGGTCGAAATCATGAGTGCTTTGTGGTGGCAAATATCCCGAAAGGGCTTTTAATGGTGCTCCAACCATACCAGGGATAAGATATGTTACAAACGAGAACACTATAATTGCCATCATTAATCGTGGTACGCTAACAAATGGCACATCCGAATCGTGAGCAAATTTTATTTTACCAAGTAAATATAGTCCCAATAGGAAGAAAATTACAATCCATGCAGCTAAATAAACTTCTCTGTCAAGTATACCCCAATGGTAAGTTTGGTCGGCAATACTTAGGAATTTTAATCCAAGTGCCAATTCTAAAAATCCTAAAACAACTTTAACCGAATTAAGCCAACCACCTGATTTTGGAAGACCATTTAACAAGGTTGGGAAAAATGCAAATAAGGTAAAAGGCAGAGCAAATGCCAACGAGAAACCAAGCATGCCAATAATTGGCTTTAATACCTGACCGCCAGCCGACTCAACCAAAATTGTACCTACAATTGGGCCGGTACAACTAAACGAAACAAGTACTAAAGTTAAGGCCATAAATACAGGTCCTAAAAATCCACCTTTGTCTGCACTTTGGTCTGATTTATTTATCATCCATGAAGGAAGAGTAATTTCGAACATTCCAAAAAACGATGCAGCAAATACCACAAATATTACAAAAAAGAGAATATTTGGTAGCCAGTGTGTACTGAGCCAGTTTGCAATATCAGGGCCAGCAACAACAGCAAGTACCGAGCCTATAAAAACATAAATTGCAATTATACTAAATCCATATATTAATGCCTGAACTTTTCCCTTGGCTTTATCTTCGCCATCTTTCATAAAGAAAGAAACAGTCATTGGTATCATCGGAAAAACACATGGTGTTAGTATAGCAGCAAGTCCGCCTAAAAATGATAGTAAAAAGAATCCCCAGAAAGAGGCATTTTTACCTGTAATATCATTATCATCATCATAAGAAGCAGTTTCTTCTGTAAGATCATTATTGTCACCAACTATTTTACCGGTATTACCATCAATATTTAATTCAAAATCTTCGTAAAGAGCAACACAGCCAACATCGTTACAAACCATGTATGCAATTTCGCCAATAATTGGGGAGTTAGTATTTTCAGAATTTAATTTTATGATTTGCTTAAATGATGCTTTGCCTTCAAAAAACTTAATATCCATTTCAAATACATCATCATATTCCTCAATAGGTGTTATAATTTCAAGCACATCGCCTTCCGTGATAAAGTTGCTTGATTTTTCAAAAGTAAATACTGTTGGTAGCGGACCATCTTCGGGAATTGTAAGTGAGTATAGATGATATCCTTTATCAATACTTGCATTAAATATTAGTTCGATTGTATTTGAATTAAGTTTTTTACTTGAAATTTCCCATGTTACTGGTTCTAGGATCTGGGATTTAGGTGCTCCGCCTTGAGATGGAGTTCCAAGGGTGAAACTAAAATCAACTTCGGTGGGAGGGAGGCATTTTGTGTCATCACAACTCATAAATTCAAGAATACCAGTTACTTTACTGCCTTCGCTTGTAAGCTTAATCTTTTGTTTGAAGATAGCTTCATGGGCAAAATACTTCAATGTCATTTCAAAATTAGGGTCGTATTCTTCAATAACAGCACTTTCTTCGGTAACATCTCCAACAAGAGTGTAATCACTATTTTCGTTAAATGTAAAACGTGTGGCAGGAGGCGACATTGGTATGTCTTGCGAATACAAATGCCAATGCATGTCAATATCAGCTTTAAAAATAAGCTCATATTCCTTTTCGCTTATTTTATTTGATGAAAAGCTCCAGATAACTGGTTCAAGAATTTGTGCGTTTAATCCAAAAGTAATTAGAAGTAAAAGTACTATTGATGAGAAACTACGTTTCATATAATTTTTATTAAAAATGATTTGCAAAAATAATTAAATATTTATGTTTGATTTATTAAACATTGTTAACGGTTTAGTCATGGCTTATGGTAAAACCTGACTAGGTTATCTCTTTAGACACCCTTGAGTTGCGAAATGTTGCTTTTTGGGATGAATGATTTAATGTGATAATGCTACAATAAAACAATTTAACTATTCAGCAACGTAACAATCTATTTTGAACCATATAAGACATATAAGAACATGTAAGATTGGTATGTTCAACAAGTTGTAGCAATGTAACAATTCAACAATGAAACAATCTAACCA
>Ga0307988_1000079_pt1 | contig 80870 bp, 75 predicted proteins | sample EllFjometagen183_FD_203166 | JGI IMG/M metagenome (GOLD analysis project Ga0307988, IMG submission 203166) | Marine microbial communities from Ellis Fjord, Antarctic Ocean - #183 | ecosystem: Environmental > Aquatic > Marine > Unclassified | place: Southern Ocean | collected 2014-10-08 | reverse complement strand
CACCTGGGCACGAAGTCTGCCATCCTGGTGCTTTCTTTTTTCGGAAATATCCAATTTACATAAAATTTTGATGCGGGAACTCAAAGCGGCTGACATGGAAATGGGAAGATCTGTTTTATGGTGCAGGATCCCATCAATGCGATACCGCACCTGGAGGCTGGATTCCTTGGGCTCAATGTGAACATCACTTGCCCCCTCGGCAATGGCATTGCTGATGACAAAATCCAGCACCCCCACAACGCTCTCCTGGTTACCAATGGAAAGTCCCTTGTCTCCCACCACCAGATCTTTATCATCCACGGATTTAAGGGCCATGCGTGGCATTACATCAAGGGAGACCTTCTGGAAATGCTGTTGAAGCGCCCGTTTGATATCCATGGAGGTGGCAATGGCAGGACGTATTTTGCACTTAAACATACGTCCCACATCCTGGATGAGCTCATGATTAAAGGGATCTGACATGATAACGGTTACTTCACCCTTTTCTTTGAATGCTGGCAGGACAAGATTTTTTTTCAAAAAATCTTCGCTCCATCCCTTTAAGAGCATACGATCAATGATATGAAAATCCGGAAATATTTTTAAAATCCCCATTTGTGTGGCCAGGGTATCCACCAGCACCTTTTCATTGATGAACCCTTTTTTGATGAAAATCTCTCCGATTTTAGCACCGGACTGCTGTTGCTCTGCCAGGGAATCCTTTAGCTGCTGATGGTTGATCATTCCAAGATTGATCAACAGCATGCCCAGGGGAATCCGCTTATGGTACTTTGCCAGTATCCGGTTTAAATCCCGCCGGGAAATAAACTTTTCTTCCAGGCAAATTTCTCCCATTGTTTTATAGACTGGAAGGGATTTCTGAATGGCCAGGGCATCGGTCTTATGTTGTTCCGAAAGCACCCCCTCCTTCACCAGAAGCTCTCCTAACTTCAGTTTTTCCCCTTTATGATCGATTTTTATATTTTCCATATTGTCCTGTCAAACCTCAAACGTCATTAATCCTGATTTTTTTTCTTTCGGGGCATGGCATTCTTAAGAAATGCCTCTGCCGTTTTATCCCAAGCTGGATTAAACTGACAGACACCAAAATTAAGTTTAACCCGCCGCACATCAATATTTAGTACGGCAAGATCGTCCAAAAGGTTTTTTTTCACTCTCACAATGGCCTCCTTGGAGCCTTCCAGAGCGGTGTGGGTCAATAAAAATGCAAAATTGGCCTGATTCCACCTGGCCACCACATCTGTTTTTCTCATACTCCTTAAAATAGATGTCTGTACGGCCTTGAGCAATCCACTGAGCTGCTCGCTGTCCAAATCCTTGGTAATGATGGAAAAATTAGAAAACAGCATGGTAAAGAGGGTAATGGTATAATTATGCCGTACGGCATTTTCCATTTCCCGGCCCAGCACTTCCATGAAAAACGTAATGGAGTAGCCTTGGGTGGCAATATCAATTAAGGACAATTCCTGGTTCATGCGAAAAAAAATCTTTTTTTCGATAACCCCCCGGACAAGATCCAGGGCAAGATAAAAAATAGATTTTTCTTCCCGATTATACCCCTCCAGATGAATATTTTCAAATGCAAGGGCCGTATTGACAGATCCCTGGGATTCACCAATGTGGACATATACATCCTGACTCCCATGGGAAGAGGGACCGGAAATTTCGGAATCAATCATAATATCAACAATCTCATCCGGGTTAATGTGGAGATCCTGATGATTCTTTAACTGATCAAGTATCAAAGCCTTGATCTCAGAAGAACGATTCACCCCGGTGCTGTGGTTTCCGCAAAAATAAAAATCAATATGATTTTCATAAATCAACAGAGCAGATCCCGAAAAAAAAGGGTAAAGAGAATTAATAATGGCAAATAAAGAAGATATCAGGTCTCCGGGGGTACTGCCCACTGTATCCACCATATTGATCTCTTTCAGAATATTGAGCCGGAGTAGATCTTGTTCAAGAAGATTGGTGGCAAGTCCCAGAATAGACTGATCCGTCATTTCCGGTATGATATTCCCAGAGGCCGCAGGTCTGGTACGCGCCCCGCCATCCGGGATAAGTTTATGGATGGATGCCATCAAGTCCCCGTTTTCAAGGGGAAGCTCAAGAAACATGTCCCCGCCACAGACTTTACTCCAATAGCGATCCACAGGGCTGCTGGTGGTTCCAAAATGGATAATCGGTGTATTCCGGGTCACGGGATCATACCGCAGTATTCTTGCGCACTGATATCCGTTCATGCGGGACAAAGAGACATCTGCCACAATGACATCTGGATTTTTCAGAATGGCCCGGCGGACGAGATCAATGCCATTGGTGCAGGAAAGGCATCTTATCCCGCTTTTTTCCAGTTCTGTTCGAATGGATTCATCTGGCTCAGCTGGATCTTCCCCAAAAAGAACAGTTATTTTTTCATTCATATTATTCCCTTATGAGATAAATGTAGAGAGCGTAGCCCGTAGATACACATCAGCCATTCTAATTTTGATGGTCTCGTAAAAAGTCCAGATCTCAACTTTTAACCACAGTATGTGGTGCCTATGGTGGATTTTAAAGCCAATATGATGTTGTTGAAAAATCATAGTCCAACTTTTTACAGGTTCATCAACTTTGACTCAAAATCCGGGAGGGATCCTGAACTACCCGGACAGACAAAATTAGAATGGCTGATGACAGACAAAAGAATCGCTGCATGATAGATAGGAAGACGCTTTTTGTCAATAGAAGTATGAAATAATTTCCATTGAGCCCTGACATTTTGGACAGCACAAAGGATCAACTTCATATATTTTCTGGATTAAACGAGCCCGACTCTGTCTTGCTTTTTTGGATGAGGTTTCATTTGGTATGATTCTAGGGATTATATCATCAGGTTCAATTCTATCACCAATATAGACATGGAAGCCAGAATGGTGCCAGGAAAGCATGTTCTCAATAACAGCATTATGTATTTTCCCCTCTTTTTTGGGCATTTCGAAAACTTCATGTTGAAAAGCCTCATCCAAATTTTCGAGGATAAACCCTGGTGCCATTTTGAACCTGCCGTCTTCTAAGAAGCACCCATCTGAAACTATGGCATGGAGATGAGGATTGAAATTAAGAAAGTCTCAATATGTCTGAACGGTTATACTGGCAACGGGAACAGCATTATCTCTTGGCACAGTAGATTTCAAATATGCATTGATAACATTCCATACTTGTTCCAATTCCTCAAAATGATTTTCAACGCACTTGTAATATGCACTTGCCTTGGGATTGCGAGGCTGATAAACATCAAAATTATAAATAGATAAAAGAATAATTTGATTTCAACCCTTATTCATTGTACAAAAATGCAAATTTTTGTAAATTGCATGTAAACTGAACCGGAGCCGAGTGTGTCATGGGAAGTGTTGATAGTTTAGAATTGTGTTGTGAGATTTCCCCGGGTGTCTATAAATTTGTCCTTCCCCTCTTTGGCAAAAAGCCCGGTCCTGTAAATTCTTATCTTTTTACCGGGAAAAACATGACCCTGATAGATACAGGGTCGCTTCAGACCGTTGACCTTCTTGAGAAAGGATTTGAAAAATTTGGATTCAGTTTCAATGACCTTGACCGTATCCTGTTTACCCACGGACATATTGACCATTGTGGCGGGGCGTCACGCATCATAAAGAAGGCCGGGAAAAAAATTGAAACTCTTTCACACAAAGAAGATAAAAAACGGATTGAAACCGGTGCCCAGACGAAAGATGAAACAGACCAGAATTTCAGCAGACTAATGGGAATTCCCGAAGCCTACCTTGAGAAATTTGAAGGGTTCAAATTATTTTTCCAGCAAATGGGTGAAAACTGTCCGGTGACCTCAACCCTCACGGATAATCAGGAAATTCAGCTGGGGGACCATAGGGCAAAGATCATCTCAACCCCAGGACATACAATGGGGTCCATCTGTTTTTTCATCCAGGATAAAAATATTTTATTTTCCGGTGACCATATCTTAAAGCACATCACCCCAAATGCCTTTGTAATGCTGGAAGATGATCAATCTCTGCCGGTGAGAAAAAGCCAGAAGGAATACTATGAATCAATATCCAGAATTGAAAAAATAAATCCCCGAACCGTCTTTCCGGCCCATGGAGAATCAATAACGAACGTAAGCGAAACAATTGAAATGTACAGAACCTCTTTTAAAGAAAGAGAAAATAAAATCCTTAAAATTCTTCAATCAGGAGTTCAATCCGTTTACAAAATTGCAAGAAAGCTTTTCCCGGACATCGGTGGTGAAAGACTACCCCTCGATATCAGCCTGGCTGTGTCCGAAGTGTTTACCCACCTTCAAATTCTCCAGGAAAAAAGTCTGGTCTCATTTAAGATGGAAAATACTTTGAAGATCCTTTACCAGAGAGAATAATGCATGAAAATTTGATTTCGAACTATTGTTCATGTCAGTTCTAATTTTTTGAAACGGGTAAAATTTTAATAACAGGATTTAATTACGCCTTGAAGATACTACATAATTTCAAATACAGGGCGCAGATATACAGACATTTTGAACTTCAAATTTTTCTTTATTCTAAACCCGCTTAAGCAGCTTTATCCTATTTATATACATGGTGTAATCCACCGATTCTGGGAGAGGAAATAATTTTTGCAGATTTAAATGGTTTATTTTGGATTTCTCGTCCGGATGGGGAATCCCGACCTACTGCCAAATGGCATCTTTCATTGTTGTCTTTTCCCCTTGGTTTTATCCAGGTCATCGGGTCTGATCTTTTTAATGCGACTAACAACGAACGGGTTAAATCAGTGATGTTTTTAGAGTCTTCTTTCTTTGTTTGGTAAATCATTAATTGCTACCGCAGTTCTATCGTTTCCAAAACAAGGTTATTTTTTTATTTGAACAGGATCTGAATTATTGCGAACTGAAAAATCAACAAGGGCCATACTGATGGACAAGCTGCAGATGGTTGTGTTAACTGCGTCTACGCCGGCATTTTAATAGAATCTTAAAAAAGTAGAAATAGAAAATGTTGATCCAATAGATCAAATTAGTATAGATTCATATCATAAATTTGTGGCTTATATTTGACATCGTATTTGGAGCGGTATTTGTATTGCCCTTTGGTCGGTATCTTTTCTTTGGGGTTAGTTTGGTGTTTTTTATACTTTGCTTGACAAAAAGTATCTTACTATCCTAATCCTACAGGAATTGAACTGAACAGATCGTCACCAAACTGCGAAGGACCCGGATGCGATGCCTAGGATGAATATTGAGATATGCTGAATAAAAAATGGGTTACATGGCTTCTGATTTTGTTAATTGCGTTGTTGCCGTTACCGGCGATTGTCCAATATCTGCAAACCTTCATTGTTCGAAATGCGGTCGTGACTGCTTACCGCTTCGAGGTCACGGCTCCAATTGGAGGCGTTGTTGAAACCCTTACCGTAAGTCCCGGATCAATTCCCGGTGCAGGTCCGGCCCTGGTTTTGGGCAACAGGCGTGTGCCCCTTGCCGAGATTGAATCCCTGGAGGCCCGATACCTTGAAAATCAAAGATACCATGGGTTTCTTGGAAAGGAACTTTCTGAACTTGAAGCCCGGCTGGATGAAAGTCAAAGCCTGTTTTCCAGCTATCGCACTATGATTCAAAAAGATCTGGGTCAAGCCATTGCCATTCTCAAGGCCCGCCAGGCAGGAGAAACAGCGCGCCTGAAGGAGGCATCCCAGATTCGAATGCGGGTCATCCCCCTTGTCCAGACATCCGTGGTGACCCAGGAGGAAAATGACCGTATTGAGGCTGATTTCCGTGAGGCACAAGCTCTGCTTAATGTTACCCGGTTGGAACAGGATCAGATTGAGTACCGCAGACAGATGCTGGAGCAGAACCTGTTTCCGTCCAGTTTTTCAGACGGTGTCCTTCAAGTGCAGAACAGGATTAATAATCTGGAAATGAAAATTTTTGATTTCAAACGGCGCATTCACTTTGCCGGGATCAATCTTGCCACAGATGCAGTAAAAATTCATGCGTTGCGTGAAGATATGGAGCATCGGTCGGCAAAGGCCGTGGTGGTGGTGCCGGATACCGCTGTTATATGGGATGTGGATGTCAGAATCGGTATGGAGGTGAGCAAGGGTGATCGGATCCTGTCATATATCGACCGGAGTCAGCTGATGGTCGACGTTGCCATGGATGATGCCACCATCGCTTTGATTCTTCCGGGCCATCCGGCTCGAATCCGGCTGTTTGGGAGCAATCGGTTTATCAATGGAACGGTGATCAGTGTGTTGGGGTCGGGGGCACAATGGCCGGATCATAGTTTTGCTGCGGGTGTCAAAGGAAAGTCGGTGCGGGATGGAAGGGTACTGGTCCAAATCGATGATCCGCAATTGCAAGGCGATGTCAAAAGATTTTGCGGGGTTGGCCGTACTGCCTATGCCGAGTTTGAGGGGATTGGGCTTCTTGAACAATATTTTGGGACATTCCTTAGATGAGCAGTCAGTCAGATTCGCTAACACGGGAGCAGTTGGACAAAGAATCCACTGTGCTTTGGGCGATTATTCTGGATTCACTGCTTGTGATTTTTTTGACCTTTGTCGGAATGTTTTCCGGCTCCATGACCTTTATTTCAGAATTAATCCGGTGTCTGCTTTTGCTGACTATAGAATACGTATCCTATATTGTTTTGCGGCGTACCCACAGGGGCCAATTCCAGGAATTCGAATTCGGAACCGGGAAGATCGAACGAATCGTCAATCTTTTAGTAGCCCTTGGCCTTTGCATTGCCTGCTTGTATATCTTCGGCAAAATTATTTCCCCGGGGGAGGATGTACCACTTTCAGCACCTAATCTGATGCTGGCAGTGCTTGGCGGGGACCTGAATTTGATCCTCAATTTTTATTTTACCATTGCCTTTATCAGGGTTAACGCCAAAGAAAGCTCGGTGATCATTTCTTCCCAGATAAAGTCCCGCCTGGCAAAAACGGTTGCATCGGCCATTGTTCTGGGGGTACTGATATTGACTCTTTGGCTGCCCGACCCCAAATCAGCCCGAATGGTGGATACCCTGGGTTCAATATTTGTTCTGTGTTACATGCTGGTGATCGCCTTTGATCTGGTAAAGGAAAGCCTGCCGGAGATCCTGGACCGCACAGTGTCTGAACCGGATCATTATCAGATTCTAAGGGTATTGACGACACATTTTGGTCAGTATGACGGATTCAGCGGGTATAGGACCCGCAGATCCGGTAAGGACATGTTTATTTTGCTTAACCTATGCTTTTTTCCCGGAACGACCCTTGCCCAAATAGAGGCCCGCCTGGCACCCATAAGGCAGGCCCTTGAATCTGAATTGCCCGGTTCAAAGGTAACTATCATACCTGAAATTATGAATAAAAATTGAAGGAACACAGGCATATCTGAATGAAGTTTTAGCGTTTAAGGCAGCTCCAAAAAGAAAACAAAATAATATTAACGACATTGAAGAAGTTATCAATTACAGGAATGCCCTGATGTTTGCTACAAAGGAACTTGAAAATAGACCAATCTGTTTAAACTTTTATTAAAGACATGCACAAGATAATTCTACAAGGAGTAAGGGGTCGAAACAAAGCAAGAGGTGAGTTTAGAAGAATTCAAAATTGGATTGGAAAATCAAATTCAACAATTGAAACAGCAAGCTATGTTCCGCCAGAACCACATCTTCTCTTAGATTTTTTATCTAATTGGGAAAAATATTGCCACTATGACGAAAAAGACAAACTTGTACAATTGGCTATAATCCATGCTCAATTTGAAATTATTCACCCTTTTTTAGATGGAAACTGAAGAATTGGCAGAATTCTTATCCCTCTATTCTTGTTTGAACAAAAAAGCCTTACGTATCCAGCAATGTATTCATTTAAGCCAATAATGGAAATAGTTAAATAATCTAACGGACTAGCAGGACCACTGAATTCACTCAATGATCTGTTCTCGCACCATGAACATACAGTTGCGTTTTCTTATGCTAATTTGAGACTATTAAATTTCAATGGGGGTTCACCGGTTATTTTCAAAGTTCGATTTTTTATAAATTTTGGAGAAGGACGTTTCAAAGGAAAAATAGTCGTAACATTGAGAGCGGAATAAAACCTGGTGCACTAAAAAAATGGGAAAAAAAGAAATGATAAAAAAATTTACAGTTGGTGTGGCAAGCGCATTATTGCTAATAGGGTGTACTAGGACTATGCCTGATCTGGGTACAAATAACGGCAAACTGATACCATGTCCGAAAAGTCCAAACTGCGTTAACAGTCAGGCAGTTGGTGAAAAACATTATATTCAACCTATCGGATACACTGGAACACAGCAGGAGGCTCGATCCCGTCTCTTGCAGGTACTTGCTTCTGAAATTCAAGCAAAGATTCTGACGGATCAGGAAAGTTATATTAGAGTGAAGTTCACATCAGCTTTTTTTAAATTTGTCGATGACGTGGAATTTTATTTTTCTGAAAAGAAAACCGGTAAGAAGGTCATTCATGTCCGGTCTGCTTCACGTGTCGGGTATTCCGACTTTGGTGCCAACGGAAAACGAATTGAGCGGATTCAAAACAAATTCAAACAAGCCAAATAAAACGGAGAATACCGCTTATTTGAAAATGTCGGGCATAAAAACAAGAAGAAGGTTCAAAATGAAGTTTAATGTAAAAGCATTTGCACTTACTTGCGGATTACTTTGGGGTCTTGGTCTTTTCATACTGACTTGGTGAATTATTTATCATCTAAGCGCAACTCAAGTGAGGAAACATAAATTGATTTTGCCTAACCTCAGTCTGGAAAGAGCCAGACGTTATAGCTCATAACACATGAATTGATACCAATTATGGTTATTAAGTATCCATTTTAATGCCTGACGTTCAGAATTCATCTTCAATTTTTCTTACTCATGAAATAATTGCTGTGCATGTTTTTGTGGTAATCTTGTCAAACCCGCTATCAAGCTGCTTAGCCAAGTTTTTCATGGTAAAGTCACAGTTCCTTGCCACATGATTTTTTACTACCCCCAGCATGTTTATATCCGTTGTAGTCCTGGGTGATACGGTGGAGTTCTTAGGACTTTATGACCCTGAGCCGTTGCTATTTTATCAACCGCATAGATCAGTTCCGGTGCCATTTTTTTCAAAATTTCAATCAACTCGGCCTTGAGACAATCATCACGGCAATATACTTTGTTTTGCTCCAACCACTCTTTAATTTTTTTCTTACAACTTTGAGGCGTTGGGGGTGAGTGATCTGAAAGGATATTGTGATACAAAGCATTGTCCATAATAATAAAGGCTTTTTGGGGAATATTAGGGAGAAGCATCTCTGCAAACCATTTTTTAAACAAATCCCAATTCATTTGACCGTGATAATCCCCTGTTTTTCTCGTGCTCTTGAAAACAAGCTTTGATCCAGTCATGGAACATGAACCCCAGACTGCTGATTCTTCATGAAAAGGTTTATTTTGAATGGATATGCGTATAACTGGCTGAGAGTGAAAAATTCAGGGTATGGTGCCCTCAAATAAAGAATTTATCGCAGTTTTGTGGACAAATTCAGATAAAAAGGCAATAGAATGACAGGAAAACAAGGATACCCAATTGTATTTTTTCAAAGAAAGGGGCTTAAATGTATCCGTGAATCTAAAAACAACTCCCGGGTTCCTCCTGCTTTTACCCAAGGGGATAAAGGTGTGCCAGTAACCCGGTTAATGTAACAAAAAATTCAAGCGGCAAAATCAACGGGTTGGGTTTGATTATATTTTTACCTTCTTTTTTCCGCTTAACTTAACGTTTAAAAGGAATCAACAATGAAAAAATTTTTGTTTGGAGCATGTCTGACCTTATTTTTATCAAGCTATGGCTGGACTCTTAATGTCAATACAGTGTCAGTCGATGTATTAGCCAAGACTATCTATAGCTGGAATGGTGAGACATTATCAGCTTATCCAAAAGGCCAACCAGAGGTAACGATTCTAAGAATATTAATTCCTCCAAAGACGAAGCTACCTCTACATCAGCATCCGGTAATTAATGCGGGAGTATTGTTAAAAGGAGAGTTAACCGTTGTGACAAATGACAACAAAACATTACATCTGAAAGCAGGGGATCCAATTGTAGAAGTTATGAATACTTGGCATTCTGGTGAAAATGAGGGAAATGAAATTGCAGAAATAATAGTTTTTTATGCCGGTGTTCAGGATAAACCGATTACCATAAAAAAATAATAGAGCTTGGGAAACATAAACTCAAAGATTCAAATCTTATCGATACTAATCTCAAACATGTTAACCTAAGCGGTGGTAATCTTGAAAATGCCCAATTAATGTACGCTGACCTTGAAAAAGCCATATTAAGAAATGTTAAAGGTCTTACATCAGAACAGCTGTTCTATGCTATGAATATCAAGGGTATTGTGGGATGTCCCAAGAATATTATCAAAGATTTTAAAGCGCTTGATTGTATGGATATGTTTGAGCAAAGCCCTGATGAATGGGGTTATGGAGGTATTGTAAAGAACCGATACGAAACAATCCAAGGATTTCATTCAGGATCACCGGTTGGTTCAGATAAGGAGAAAAACACCATGGAACAATTGCAGCAGCATGAATTTATGCGTCTTGAAAAAGAAGGGAAACTGGCCTGGATCACCTTTACCCGGAAACAAAAGCTCAATGCCTTGAACACCGCCGGCACCATCCAATTGTTGACTATTGCCAGGGCATTGCGGGAAGACCCGGATGTCAGGGTCATTATCATCCGAGGTGAGGGCCGGGCTTTCTGTACGGGTATTGATCTATCAGAACTGGCAGACGACCGGATTGAAATGGACTATCACCGCCGGTTTGAAGCAGCCCTGCGTCTGTTTGAAACCATGGAAAAACTGGTGATCGTGGGTATGCACGGCTATTGTCTGGGCGGTGCACTTCAGCTCTCTCTTGCAGCCGACATCCGGGTCAGCACCACTGACTGCTGGATCGGTCTGCCAGCCATAAAGGAATCTTTGATTCCGGGCCTTGGGACCTGGCGTCTACCGCGCTATGTTGGCTGGGGACGCGCCAAAAAAATGGTTTTAGGCGGGCAGAATATTCAGGGAGAAGAAGCTGTGAGAATCGGGCTTGTGGATCACATCGTACCAAAAGAAAAATTTTTTACCCATCTGGACCAGAAAGCCGAAAAATACCTGGCCGCCTGTTCCACCGGCAACCGCATGAGTAAACTCCTGGTCAACCAGGCGTTTGATATGGATTACGACCAGGTTCTTTCAAATTATTTTAAGCTGCAGGAACGCGCCCAGTTCAGCCTGGATGCACAGGAGGCCAAGCGGGCCTACCTGGCCGGTGAAGATCCCCTTTGGCAATAATCCTGTCCTTCCCTTAATTGATCAACGACAATTATTTTTTCCCTGCGTATTCCCCTTCTCTATTTCCCTGACCATTTAAAAACCTGGTCATTCACCGGGGTTATGAACCAGAACTTGACCCATATATTCAAAAAAAATCTAAAACCCATTTAAAAGAACGTCTTAAAGATCCATGTATAAAATCTGCAAAACTCATTGGTTATAAAAATCTCTACAAAATCAAATTAAGATCTATTGGATATCGGCTGGCCTATGTTGTCAAAAAAGAAGATATTACCATTTATGTTATCGGCATCAATCGCAGGGATAAAATATATAAAATACTGAAAGATCGGCTTACCAAAGCTAAAAACCCCTGATCCCGGCATTGCCCCTGCTGCTTATTTTGTCTTTCCATATACTTCATACAATGGGTCTTGGCAACACCCCTGCCCGCTGGGCGATTTCAGGAACTTTGTGTTCCCATTCAATGGCCATCATGTGAACACCGGCCACCCCTTCCATCTCCTTGAACTCTTCCACCTGTTCCAGGGCGAATTGAATTCCCTGTTCAGCCTGATCCTTTTTCTCCACCCCTTTGAGGCGCTGGATCAAAGGGTCAGGGATATCCATGCCAGGTACAAATTTTTTCATGAAATTAGCCATGCCTGCATTTTTCATGGGAGTAACCCCGGCCAGTATATAACAGCGTTCATGGAGACCCATGTCCACTACCTTTTTCATGAAATCCCTGAATTTTTCCATATTAAATATGCACTGGGTCTGGATAAAGTCAGCTCCAGCCTCAATTTTAGTGGCAAGCCTGTATACCCGGAATTCATAGGGATCGGCAAATGGATTGCAGGCAGCGCCCACAAACATTTTCGGGGGCACATCAATATCATCCCCATTCATGAACTTGCCCTCATCCCGCATTTTTTTGACCAGGGCGATGAGCTGCATGGAATCAATATCATGGACATTTTTGGCCTGGGGATGGTTGCCAAAGGTCTGGTGATCGCCGGACAGGCAGAGCATGTTCCTTATGCCCAGGGCATGGGCCCCAAGAATATCACTCATCATGGCCAGACGGTTCCTGTCCCTGCAGACCATCTGAAAATTGGGCTCCAGACCCTCGTCCACCAGGAGCCTGGAGGCGGCCAGGGAAGACATCCGCACCACGGCGGTCTGGTTGTCGGTCAGGTTTACGCAATCCACATTGCCTTTGAGGTACTTGAATTTTTCTTTTAGATATTCCACATTGGCGCCCTTGGGTGGGCCGCACTCCCCTGTAAATGCAAAATGGCCTGCCTTCAGAACCTTTTCAAGATTACTTGCTGATTTGAATTCGCTCATTTTGATTCTCTCCTTATATTTTCCCCTGAACCAGTTCTTCCCTGATGCTCCGCCTGGGCCCCCCGTGCCTGGCAGTCTGCCAGTCCTTAAGCCCTTTGACACCCATAAGGTCCTCCAGCTGGCCTGCCTCCATTTTCTTTCTTACAATGGCATCCCAGATACATTCTGTGTCCGCATTTACCTCGCACACCCCTTTGGATGATCCGCCGCAGGGTCCATGGAGAAGGCTTTTAGCGCATCTTGCAATGGGACACAGACCGCCGAAATTATGGATAGCACAGGTGCCGCAGCCGGCACACCGCTCTTCCCATACCCCGTGCTGGGTGGCTCCGCCGAAAAATGTGGTGTTCACAGCCGGATAAAATGTCTGATCCCTGTACATTTCAGACAAAAACTGGGGCCCCACACCGCAGGCCATGGAAATGACTGCCTCATAGTTGTTAACCTCCTCACCCAGTTCAGACACATACTCATTATCACATTGTCTTTCCAATACTCGATAATCAATCTCCAGCTCGTCCCCAGCCTTTTTCCTGGCAATTTTCAATGCAGATGACAGGATTTCAACCTCTTTAAGCCCCCCGACATTGCAGACAGTCACGCACCCTTTGCACCCGATGATGAGAATTTTCCTATTGTGTTCCACCATGGCCAATATCTCCTCAAGAGATTTTCGATCAGCAACTATCATTTATCACCTCTGCTATTTGTACCCAAAGACCTTCTGTTCAATGTACTTTGGGATTATTATCGTTCCTCGGACCCGGTTTCAATCTGGCTTGACCTGATCCAATCGGACCCAATGTAGACCGGTCCTTTAGGATTGTGTCCTTCACCATCATGGCGCTGTATTCCCTTGAACCGGCGTGGGGCCAAGGGCTCTTATCCTCTGGGCCATCTCATTGGCGATCTCGGCAAACCTGGCTCCCTGGGCAGAGGAAAGGTTATACATTTTCACCCTTTCCGGTTCAATGCCCAGCTCTGTAAGGATTCTCTGCACATATTCCACCTTGCGCCGCGCCTTGAGATTACCTTCCCGATAATGGCATTCGCCCTCAAGACATCCTGCCACATACACCCCGTCCGCCCCATCCTCAATGGCTTTGAGCAAGTGAAGGATATCCACTCTGCCCGTGCATGGCACCTGAATAATCTTCACATCAGCAGGATAAGAAAGTCTCATGGAACCTGCCAGGTCCCCGGCTGCATAAGCTCAGTACTGGCAGCAGAAAGCGATTATCCTAGGTTCAAATAATCGGGCATCAAGTGATTGGGCTTCAAATGACCCGTCCTCCGATAATCGTGTTTCAGGTGATTCAGGCTCATGGGATTGGACTTCATGGGATTGGACTTGGACAGATTGGGCTTCAATTTCCTGGCTCATGGCAAACCTCCATTTATCCTGATAAAAGATTTATGAATCATGATGCCACCTCCTCAAACAGGGCATCGGTCTTGGCAATGATCTGCTGGTCAGTAAAATGGTTTAATTTGATGGCCTTACCCGGACATTCGGCCACGCAGGCCCCGCATCCATGGCATTCTGAAGCTTCAATCACTGCATACCCGTCTTCATGGATATAGGGAATGTTGTATGGACAGGTCCTGACACAGGTCAGACAGACTGCACATTTTTCCCGGGTGACATCGGCCACCACACCGCCCACCATAAGGGAATCCCTGGACAAGATGGTCATGGCCCGGGCCACGGCAGCCCTTGCCTGGGCAATGCTCTCTTCAATGGGTTTGGGATAATGGGCAAGCCCTGCCACAAATAGTCCGTCGGAAGCAAAATCCACGGGCCTCAGTTTGGCATGGGCCTCCACAAGGAATCCTTCATCGTTCACAGGAATCTTGAATTTCTCAAACAAGGCCTTGTTATTTCCCGGCACCACGCCGGAAGCCAGAACCACCAGGTCAGGGTTAATTTTCACCGGCATCTGGAGGACATGGTCAATGATGATAAATTCCAGACGTCCTTCCCCGTTCTTTCGTAAAGCCGGCATTTTTTCCAGGTCATACCGGATAAAGAGGACACCCAGTTCCCTGGCCTTTTTGTAGATATCTTCCCGGAACCCATAGGATCTGATATCCCGATACACCACATAAACCCGTTTTCTTCTGTCCATAAGTTTCAGGGCAATGGCGGATTTCAGACTGTGGGTGCAGCAGACCTTGGAGCAATAGGGATTTTCCGCATTTCTGGATCCCACGCACTGTACAAAAACAATGGCCTTTGCATTGTTGACCCGTACATCTTCTTCCCTGAGGGCAGCATCCATATCCAGATGGGTGAGTACATGGGAATGATCCCCATACAGATACTCCTCCGGTTTGTATTCCATTCCTCCGGTGGCGATTATGGCGGCCCCGTGTTCAATCAGAATCTCATTTCTGGAACCCTGATTCTGGCTGTCTCGATTCTGGGAGACCGGATTCTGGGAGACCGGATTCTGGAAAGCCTGGGTTGGGGAGACTTTATTTTGCAAGGCCTGACCCTGACCATTGCTTTTAGACTCAATGGTTGTAGTAAAATTTCCCATGGATCCTGTGGTATGGGTTACTTGAGAATCAATGTAAAGAGTTATGGTTTTACAGGCCCTGGTCTGTATTACCAGGTTTTCCAGATAGTCCTGGATGGGCTCTCCTGCCCAGGTGGAATTCAATTGGTTTGCAATCCCGCCCAGCATTGCTGATTTTTCCACCAGATGGACATCCAGGCCCTGGGCAGCAGCACTCAGGGCCGCTTCCATACCGGCCACACCACCCCCCACCACCAGGATTGATTTTTTAATATCCAGACTGACCTGGTGCAAAGGTTCCACAAAGGTGGCCTTGGCCACTGCCATGCGAACCAGGTCCTTGGCCTTTTGGGTGGCCTTTTTTGGTTCATTCATATGGACCCAGGTGTTCTGGTCCCGGATATTGGCCATTTCAAAAAGATATTTGTTCAGGCCTGCATCCCGAATGGTTTCCTGGAACAAAGGCTCGTGGGTTCTGGGTGAGCAGGAAGCCACCACCACCCGGTTGATCCTGTGCTCCTGGATCACCTGCTTCATATGATCCTGGGAATCCTGGGAACAGGTAAATAAATTATCCTCCACATGGACCACAAAGGGAAGAGTGGCTGCATAATCCCGGACAGCCGGAACATCCGCCACCCCTCCGATATTGATCCCGCAATTGCACACAAAGACCCCGATCCTGGGGCTCTGGCCAGAAAAATCAATTTCCGGGGGAAGTTCCCGGGTCCGGGTCTGGGACCATCTGTCATCCTTCATGGTCATGGTGGCGGTGGCAGCTGCTGCCGATGCCTCCATTACCGAGGCCGGGATATCCTTGGGTTCCTGAAAGGTGCCGCAGACATATATCCCCTTTCTGGATGTGGTCACGGGAGAAAGATTGGCTGTCTGGGCAAAGCCGTGGCTGTTGAGCTCAATACCCATTTTTTCAGCCAGAGAACGGGCATCTCTGTTGGGTGCAAGGCCAATGGACAGCACCACCATGTCAAAAACTTCCTCCACTGAATTGCCGGCCTCTGTGGAATAAACAATCCTGTATGTATCCCCGGGTTCCGGAAATACCGAATGGATCCTGGATCGGATAAAGCGAACCCCGTTGTCATCAGCAGCCCTTATATTGTACTTGTCAAACTCCTTTCCATGGGTTCTCATGTCCATGAAAAAAATGGCTGTATCCAGGTCCTTATCACTGTGTTCCTTGGCAATCACAGCCTGCTTGTTGGCATACATGCAGCAGACACCGGAACAGTATGAGTGGTCTCCCTTGTTGATATCCCGTGATCCCACGCATTGGAGCCAGGCAATCTTTTTGGGTTCCTGATTATCCGAGGGCCTGACCAGATGCCCTCCATAGGGACCTGATGCTGACAATACCCGTTCAAACTCAAGGCTGGTCATGATATTGGGGCTGTGGCCGTAACAATAGGTAACCATATGGGTGGGCTCAAAGGGGGTAAACCCGGGAGCCAGGATAATAGCACCCACATGAATACTATGTTGTTTTTTCACCATGAAATGATCCACGGCATTGGCCAGGCAGGCATCCACACATTGCATGCACTCGGAACAATACCCGCAGTTAAGACACCGGGCAGCTTCCTTTTTGCCCTCTTCCAGGCAATAGCCCAACTCCACCTCATTAAAATTTCCCAGCCGTTGTGCCAGGGCAAGTTCCGGCATTTTATACCGGAGTTCTTCAGGAGTACCCTCTTCCACGGGCCGATATACTGGATCTTCCGCAATTGGCAGAGACCTGCCCTCTTCCATGTCCCGGCCAGTCAGGTACCGAACAATGGATTCTGCTGCTTCCATGCCTGCGGCAATGGCGCTGATGGCAACTCCCGGTCCTGTCTGGACATCCCCTCCGGCAAACACCCCCAGCCTGTCTGTTGCCAGGGTAAGGGGATGGACCTCTGTGGTGTTCCATTTGCTGATTTTCAGGTCTGCCAGGTTTTCAAGAGCTGACAGGTCAGGCTGCTGGCCAATGGCCGGAATGAGCTGGTCGATACAAATTTCATATTCACTTCCTGGAATGGGAATGGGCCGCCTTCTGCCGGAAGAATCAGGTTCTCCCAGCTCCATTTTAATGACCCTGACCCCTGCAACCTTATTATTTTCTTCCAGGATTTTCTGGGGAGCTGCAAGATAAGTGATCTTTGTGCCCTCGTCTTCCGCAGCAATAATCTCTTCTTCCCAGGCCGGCATTTCCCTGCGGGTTCTTCGATAGAGAATAGTCACTTCATCAGCACCCAGGCGTAAAGCAGATCTGGCCACATCAATGGCCACATTGCCGCCTCCGATGATACCCACCTTTTTGCCCACCTTTGTAGTGCCTGTGAGGTTCAGCTCCCTCAGAAAATCAACCCCCTGGCAGACACCCTTCAATTCTTCCCCTGGAATCCCAAGTTCAATACCCTTGTGGGCGCCAAGCCCCAGGAACACTGCGTCATAATCTTCTGCCAGCAGACTGTCCACTGTAAAATCTCTGCCCAGCCGGGTGTTTAGCTTGAGCTCCACACCCAGGTTGGTGACAACTTCTATATCCTTGTCAAGAACCTCCCTGGGAAGCCGATGGTCCGGGATACCCACCCTGAGCATCCCTCCTGCCTGGGAAAGGGCCTCAAATATGGTGGCATCCACGCCCTGCTTTGCCAAATGAAAGCCTGCTGACAAACCAGCAGGACCTGATCCGATGATGGCCACCCGTTTGCCAATTTTTTCAGCACAGGGTATCTCTACCTGTCTGGGATCAAAATTATCCGCTGCCATTCGTTTCAGATCCCTGATGGCAACCGGTTCATCAACCTGGCACCTGCGGCAGGCATCCTCGCACTCATGGGGACAGACCCTGCCCAGCACTCCGGGCAAAGGAAGCTGTTCCATGATGATTTCCAGGGATTCCTTGAATTTACCCTCTTTGACCATCTGCACATACCCCTGGACATTGAGCCCGGCAGGACAGGTCAGTCTACAGGGGGCCTTGTCCTGTTTTTCTATGGAATAGGCAGAGGGCATGGCCTGGGGATAAAGCTTGAATGCAGCTTTCCTGCCACAAAGCTCCTCGTCAAACTGACTGGGCAGCTCCACAGGGCAGACATTGGAACACTCTCCGCATGCCGTACATTTTTCAGGGTCTATATATCTTGGATTTTCCTGCAACCGAACCGTAAAATCCCCTTCAGCCCCTTCCACTGATTCAATTTCCGTCATGGTCAAAAGCTCAATATTCAAATGCCGGCCTGCTTCAACCAGTTTGGGAGAAATAATACACATGGAGCAGTCATTGGTGGGAAAGGTTTTATCCAATTGTGCCATTGTTCCTCCAATGGCTGTATTTTTATCTACAAGATAGACCAGATATCCTGAATCCGCCAGATCCAGGGATGCCTGGATACCGGCAATACCGGCTCCGACTACCATCACCGACCCATTACCCTTTGTAGCCATTTTATCCCTCCTTTTTCTATAGCCGACCTTTTATAACCCGACCTTCCATAGCCCGACGTTTTTATAACCCGACCTTCTATAGACCGACTTTTCTATAACCCTACTTGGGCCAGATCCGGACCCAGATAGGTTCGTTCAGTATCCGCCAGTACTCCCATGGCCAGGCAGAGGATGGTCCACAAATGAACCACATGGAAATTTCCGCCATAATGCTCTCCAATGTCTTCAATCTGGCCGTGGCAATTGTGGCAGGGAGCAATCACATAATTTGCACCCGTGGCCTTGATCTGGTTGAATTTGGTCCTGCCATAGGCCCTTCGCTGATCAGGGAACCCGGCCTGGAGAGCTCCCCCGCCACCGCCGCAGCAATAATTGTTTTCCCGATTGGGAATGGTATCGATGAAATTTTCCTGGCCCACCACGGTTTTAACCACAAACCGCAGATCATCCACGATCTTGTTGGATCCACTTTTCCGTCCGATATTGCAGGGATCCTGAATGGTAAATTTTGCTTGGATATCCTTGTTCCAGTCGGAGTTGACCTTTAATTTACCTTCCCTTATCCACTGTGCATAGAGTTCAATAATGGTTATCAGTTCAAATTTGTGGGGGATTTTAAATTTGCGCAACCCTTCCAGGATTGCAAAATAGGAATGGCCTCATTCCGTATTGACCACCATGGGACTTTTCAAATTATTGTCCACGTGGTGGGCAAACTCCTCAATAATATATTTCCAGCCTTCGGCATCTGCCATGAACATACAATAATTTTCTCCGGCCCACATCACAGAGGGATAGGTCCAGTCCGCCCCGACCATGTGAAGGACTTTCCACAATGGTCCCATCTCCTCAGGTTCCGTGACAGGTTCCCGGGAATTCTGGTTGAGAACCATCTGGGCCCCTTCCCTGTCCACTGTCACTTCAAGGTCTTCAAACCCTGGATGTTCTTCCCGGATCTCCTCAGCCACATCCAGGACCGTGAATTCAAAATCATCCTTTTGAGCGCCCATGGCACTGCCGGTTCTTATATGCTGATCACAGGACCCTAAAATTCCCCTGGGACGTTTTTCCCGGGGTATTTTGGCCCGAATGTTAAAAATAAGCTTGGGAATGTCGATGTTCATGGGGCAGGCCAGGGTGCAGCGCCCGCACATGCTGCAGACCCATTTCCAGTCTGATTTAAGAATCTCGTCATCCATTCCCAGGTTCAGCATTCGGACCAGTTTCCGGGGATCCATTCCAAATTGTTCCGATGCCGCGCATCCGCCCGTGCAGGTGCCGCAGGTCAGACAAAGATCAAAATTTCCTTCCGGTACCTTGTCCAGCACCTCCTCTTTCAATTCTAAATCCAGGGTGTCAATCTTAATTGCCTCTGCCATTGACCTTCTCCCTTATCTTAATTTGGCTGCATTAAGATATAGTCCCAGCTTATCTTCTCCGCCTATTGTGATAATGTGAACTCCCTGGCAGATATCCTTAAGACTGTTGACTGTATCAGCAAAAAGCTCCATACTTGCCTTTGTCTTGTCCGGTGCTTTTAACAGCTTCTGGATTACCCACTCAGGAACAAGTCCAGATTTAAAATGACGATTTAAAAATTTCCCCATGCCGGCCGTACGCAGGATCATAACCTCGGCGATCACAGGCACGCGAAAAGGGGCTACCTGTTTCATAAATTTCTCAAATTGTTCCACATCAAATATGGGGGTGGTAAGAAAATAGCCTGTCCCCACATTGAGCATGTCCTCCATCTCTTCCATACCTTGTTTGGGCATATTCCGTCCCCAGGGGGTTTCAATGCCGGAACCCAGCATAAAATCCATTTTCTTTTCCAATTCCTTACCTTCAACGGTCACCCCCTGTTTCAGGTGATCCAGAACAGAGCCTAATTTTCCTGAATCCACATGGAAAAACATGGACTCCTGGAGGGTGTCTCCGGAAATCCTATAATCCTCGGTAAACACCAGAAGATTATCCACCCCGGTTTCATGGGCAAGGGTCAGGTCTTTCTGGAGCTGGTAACGGTTTTTATCCCGGGTGGTGGTCTGGTAAATTGCATTAAACTTATTCTGATTCAAAAGATCACAGGTTTTAATACTGTCCCCCACAACCCCTTCCAGTTCCACCTCCGAGACAGAAACTCCATCCACACGGCCCCTGATTTTTTTCAGGCTTTCAATAAGGGATTCCGGCTCTTCATTACCAAGGGGGGCCTGTATTTCAGAGGTCACAACAAATCTCTTTTTTTCCAAAGATTCTTTTAACTTCATGATCTGCCTCCTTGTTATTTTAATCCAAGTAATTTAGCCACTTCATCTTTGAGCTGGGATAGTGGCAATGGTTTGGAAAAGCAGACATCCGCACCATTTTCCTTCATTTGTGCGAATTTTTCATCATCCAGGTAGGCAGACAGCACGATGATTTTCGTATTCTTTGTCTTTTCATTGGTCTTGACCTTTTTACAGACTTCATAGCCTTTGATATCCGGCATCATGATATCAAGGATTATTAGATCCGGATGAAAATGGTTTACCTGGAGCCCTGCTTCAAAGCCGTCGGAAGCAGAGATCACCTCATAGTCGAATTCATCCTCCTCCAATGCCTGGACAATGGATTCAACAATAATCATGTCGTCGTCAACCACCAGGATTTTTTTTCTGCTGCTTGCATCCTTTTCCTCGGGCACGGGGATTCCCTGATTTCGCATAAAAATTTCAAGGTCGGTCTTTTTGATCCTGCGATGACCTCCAACCGTCTTGTAGGCCTTTATATGGCCTGCCTCCACCCAGTTGATAATGGTTTTCGACGAAACATTGCAGTACTTGCTTGCCGTAAATACAGTCAACGTGTCTTCCATAATGCCTCCTATTTTTGCATTCATGGTATTATAGCCTTTATAGTTATTATAATTAATTTTGTCTGTCAAGTACTTTTTTAATAACTATAATAACTATAATAAGAATATTATCTAAACAATTCCTGAATGACTGGAAAAAGAATTCCCGCACAAAACCACAGGATACATTTACATCCAGATTTTTTATTGACAATTTGTCTCCTATGAGATACAAATTATGTCATGAAATACGAACTTCAAACCACTGGGAACTTCAATTTAAAAGAATTGGAGTGATTAAAAATGACAATTAAAACTAAGCCTTTTGACATTGCTGAACACCTTGAAACCGAAGAAGATATTAGAAATTTTCTAAAAGAAGTAGCTGAAACTGGCAACTCGTCTGATCTTATTCATGCAATAAATATTGCTGCTAGAGCCAAAGGCATGACCGAAGTAGCCAGGCAGGCTGGGGTCACCCGAACCAGCCTGTACAAATCGCTTTCAGACAATGCCAACCCGAGGTTTGAGACAATAAATAAAATAATTGAAGCCCTTGGTTGTAGACTGGCGATTGAATAATTGTAAGTTCACTACCCTATCTTCCTTTACCGTTAGCACCATGGGTCTAAAACTAATATAATAGCAACAAAACAGGAATTAAACTGAAAAAATCATGCTGAAAATACTGATGGTGGGAATGGGTGGTTTTGCAGGGGCCATATGCCGGTATCTTATCTATGAAGCAACCCTTGTTTTTTATAGCAATGCCTGGTTCCCTCTGGGGACCTTGATCGTAAATATTTCCGGCTGTTTCTTCATCGGTTTTCTTGGGGGGTTGTCTGAAGCCCGGGAAATCTTTACACCTGAGGTTCGTGCCCTTGTCTTTATCGGATTCCTGGGCGGATTTACCACCTTTTCCTCCTTTGGATATGAAATCTTTTTTCTGGCAAGAAACGGCCAGACAGGAATGGCACTGGTAAACATGGGTCTCCAGATAATTCTGGGGCTCTTTGCGGTGTGGATGGGATTTACCCTTTCAAAATTTTTCTAGGACCTGTTCACACCAATTTATTCATACCCATTATTCAAACCAGGGGCAAAGAAATAACAAACTGTGTCCATTCTCCTTCTTTGGAACTCACATTGATATCTCCCCCATGATCCTTTATAAACCCGTAACAAACAGAAAGACCCAGCCCCACCCCCTGGACGCTTTCTTTTTTGGTGGTGAAAAAGGAATCAAATATTTTTTCCATATGCGCAGGTTTGATTCCCGTGCCCGTGTCTTTGATGGTTATTTTGAGCATATCCCGGGCAAGGGAGGTAATAATCTTGAGAGTACCTCCATCAGGCATGGCATACATTGCGTTGGAAAACATGTTGATAAAAACCTGGCGCAGCTGGTTCTTTGATCCAATGATTTTTCCTGGATTTTCCACCAGATCCAGCGCAAGTTTGATACTGTTTTCCCTGAATTTTTTTTCATAGAGCAACAGCAGTTCATCCAGTATAGTATCAATATCCAATTCCACGCGAATTTCCTGGTCCGGCTTGGAAAAAGAAAGCATCTTCTTCAACATATCTGCCAGGCGCATGATTTCCGACAGGGACATATCCAGAAGCTTTCGCCGTTTATTTGTGGGCGAAATTTCTGTCTTCATCAATTCAAGGGTATTCATAATCCCGAACAGGGGGTTGTTCATCTCATGGGCAATCTGGGAAGTCAGCCGGCCCATGGCAGCCAGTTTTTCCGACTGAAGAAGGTGCTGACGTGCCGATGAAAGCTCCCGTTCGGTGTTGAGCAGTTCTTTAAGGTCCACAAAAGTCGCAACCGTTGCCAGTTCATTCCCTTTTTCATCGTAAATAATACCTGCGGAAAGGTTTCCCTCCACCATTTCGCCGTCCTCCCTGGTAAAGGTAAGGGGATAGGTATTGAGTCTTCCCTTGCCTCCATATCCCTCATCCTGAATCATCTCCATGATTTTCCTGGATACTTCTTTAGAATAGATCTGCTGGATGCTCATTTTTCCCACCACTTCCAGGGCAGTATATCCAAAAACCTCTTCCGCTCCGTGGTTCCACAGTTTGATTACCCCTTTCATATCCATGGCCATGATGGCATTGGGTGAGCAGGAAATGGTCTTGTCCAGAAAATCATGGGCTTCCCGGATCTGGGTTTCAATGAGCTTTCTCTGGGTCTGATCCACCACAATGCCTTCATATCCCAGGATTTCTCCACTGGTATCATAGCGCACATTGCTGGTCAAAAGGATATGAAGGATATGGCCATCTCTTCTTCGCCACTGGACCTCGTAATCCACGACCTGGCCTTTTTTTCCTATTATCTTCTGGTATTCTCTCCTGTCCTCGGGCCTAAGGTAAACATCTGTGGCAAGATCCAGGGAAAGGAATTCGTCTTTGTCCTGGTATCCCAGCATCTGTAAAAGGGTGGGGTTTACATCCAGGAACCGACCTTTTTTACTGCTTACAAAAACCCCGCACCCCACATGGGTAAACAGCCTCTGATAGCTTTCCCTGGAAGACTTGAGTTTGGCCTCCCGTTCTGCTCTATGACTGATATCCCTGTAGATGGAAAGCTTTGACCGGGTCCCGTCCCTATTGGTTACAGGCAGTTCAGAAAGGGCAAAGGTTTTTCCAACAGACTCGAGATAGATCTCGCTGTGGTGGGTTTCACTTTTCTCAAATATTTCGTCGTATTTACACCAATCACAGGGTTTATCCGAATTGATCAACACTTTATAGCATTTTTTACCCACCCCGTCCCCGAAATAGGTTTTCATGAATTTATTCATATACTCCACAGTATAATTATCGCTGATGATATAAATGCCTTCTTCAAATGCATCCAGAGCATCCGTAAGTCTCGGGGTGTGATCTTTCATGAAAGACTCCTTATATTTTGAATCAAATATTTGAGCATAAAAAAACCTTTTGCTATTTTCCTTCTTTTACCGGGTCTTTACTGTGAAGGAACATATTTATTGCCCTGTAATAGGATTCAAACCCTGAAATAGTATTGTGGCCAGCTTCATCAATATAAACCAATTCCTTTGGACAGGCCAGGCTTTCATAGAGATTCCTGGTGTTCCCGGGAGCAATCACCTCATCCTCCAGGGATGCCAGGACCAGGGTAGGGGCAGTGATACGGGATGAAAAATCAATTGTCCTGTGTTTATCCTTTAGTACCAATCCAACCAGCCAGGAAGGATAATAATTTGCTGCCACGGCCTCAATGCTGTCAAAGGGACAGGTTAGAATCAACTTTCCAAGCCCCCGCTCCAGGACAAGGTAAGAAGCCATGGATGAGCCCAGGCTACGGCCCCAGGCAATGGCGTTATTGGGATTCAGGCCCAATCTTTCGGCCAGAATATCATACACCACCAGGGCATCTGATTTAAGATTTTCTTCGGTGGGTGTTCCCGTGCTCCTACCATAGCCCCGATAGTTAATCATGACTGCATTGGCATCCAGTTTTTTTATATAATCTTCCAGGTTAAGGGAAACCTCTTCGGCATTTCCCCCAAAATAAAAAATAATTGGCAGATGGGCCATATCCTTTTTAATAATCCAGCCATGGAGAATAGTCTTTTTTCCAACAGGGATGGAAATCTCTTCCACCGTTTTAAACTCGGTCCGGAGATACTCAAGCCGTTCATTATTCACAGGGGCTGGAAAATACAGGAGTTTCCTTGAAAAAAGAAACAAGGCGCCCAGGGAAAAAAGCGTGACAATGATAATGAGGAAAATTATTTTCATACCCTTCCTATTGATCCGGTCCTATCTGATCCGTCCATACCGATTTTTCAATAAAAATTACAGATGTATAAGACTACAGCAAAGGGATCCTGAAGAAAAGATAAACTTTTGTCTCGATGGATTTTTCTTGCCTTTTCGATTTTTCTTGCCTTGTCTGGGAAAATTTACTATTAATTTTCAGACGAGGCATTCTTTTCCAACAAAATAAGCTCATTTCCATAATAAGAAAGGCTCTGCATGTCCTCCAAACCAAGCTATGAAGAATTAGAAAAAAAAATCCAGGAACTAGGGCAAATAGAATCTGAACTCAAACAGGCCCAGGAGATCAACAAAACATTATTTGCTCTTTCAGATGCCGTCAATACTACCCCTGACATTCAAAACCTTTATCAATCCATCCATAATTCTCTTGGCAGTATCATTGATGTTACCAATTTTTTCATTGCCATTGTGGATATGAAGAAACGCACCCTGTATTTCCCATATCACGTGGACACAAAGGATAAAGATTTTTCTCCCATCGCAAATTTTGATACCAGCGAGTCCTTATCCGGCATGGTAGTTTCCCAGCGCAGGCCCATGTTATTGGAGAAAAAAGAACTGGAAAAACGAGCAGGCCAAAATGGTATCTGGGGCCCGACACCCAAGATCTGGATGGGAGTTCCTTTGCTCATTAAAGATGAGGTTATCGGAGTGATAGCTGTCCAGAGCTACCTGGCCTCCACTCTTTATACAAAAAAAGATCTGAAGATCCTTTCCCTGGTCTCGGATCAAATAGCCATTGCCATTGACCGCAAACGATCCGTGGATGCCTTGCAAAAAAGCGAAAAAAGATACAGACACCTTTTCAAAACCGCCCCGGCAGGAATTTACGAAATTGATTTTGTAAAAGGCAAATTCATTAATGTGAATAAGCTCATGTGCAAATATTCCGGTTATTCAGAAAAAGAACTTCTGGCATTGAATCCTTTGGATCTTTTAACTGCAGACAGTAAAAAATTATATCTTCAAAGGTTTGAAAGACTTTCCAAGGGAGAAAATCTGCCTGGCAATGTTGAGTATACTCTTCTTACAAAAAATGGCAGAAAAACATTTTTTATTTTAAACAGTGACTTTACCTACAAAAATGGAAAATTAGTGGGTGCCCAGGTAGTTACCCACGATATTACCGGATTTCGCCAGGCAGAAGAAGAAAAAATAAAAGCCCAGAAAATTATTGGAGAGCAGAAAAAAATGGCCCTTGTGGGACAGATAGCAGGAAAGATGGCCCATGATTTCAATAATATTCTGGGCATTATCATGGGCAATACAGAACTTGCACTCCTTGATTGTACGGAGGAAGAAAAAAGGAAAACCCTTAAAAAGATTTTTAAACAGACCATACGGGGGAAAAATTTAACCCTAAATCTGGCTGCCTTTGCCAAAGACCAGGAGCCAAAACAGGAGTTTTTCAGAATAAATGAAAAAATAGACCTGGTTATCAATCTATTGGGAAAAGATCTGAAAGGGATTGAGGTTTCCAGGGATGACAGGCTGGGAGTGCCGGAGCTTCTGGCTGATCCGGGGATGATAGAACATGCGCTGATAAACCTAATTCAGAATTCAATCCATGCCACAAGCATGAACAAATCACCCAAAATTATTATTCGCACCCATTGCTCGGGTAAAAATATCTATTTTGAGATCGAAGATAACGGATGTGGAATTCCAAAGGAACATATGGAAAAGATCTATGAACCCTCTTTCACCCTCAAGGGAAACCGGGACGTGACAGCCTCCTATAAAGCCGGGATTAAAGGAATCGGGTATGGAATGTCCAATGCAAAAAAATATATCCAGCAGCACCAGGGCAATATTTCAATGGAATCAGAATTTGGTTCAGGCACAAAATTTACCATACGCCTGCCAATTGTTGAAAAAGAATTAACCAGCAGGGAAAAAACAGAGCTTGAAAAAGAAAAAATACATTCCCATAAATCCATCCTTCTTGTGGAGGATGAACAGGCAATATCAGATGTGCAATACAGGATATTGACCCAGAAGCCACTTGCCCACAACGTTGACATTGCCCATAATGGACAAATTGCCAAGGATTTATTTAAAAAAAACCAATATGATCTTGTAAGCCTGGATTATGTTCTTCCAGGGGAAACCAATGGAATGGATATATATAAGCATATCCGGAAAACAAACAAAACCATTCCAATCCTGTTTGTTTCCGGTAATATCGAATTTTTAGAATCCATAAAAGACCTGAAACAATCTGATGCCAATATTGATCATCTGTCAAAGCCCTGCCAGAACAAAATTTATGTAAAACGTATAAACGAATTATTTGAAAAAACCCTTTCGTGAGCAACATTGAACCCTAGAATGCAAAAGAATAAAAAAGTGGACGCAAAAAAAAATTTACATCCTCTTATGGTGATTAGAGACGTCATAACCAGTGGAATGGGCGATACATACGATATGAAAACCATGCACAAGGTAATGATGCTGAATATGATCAGTCTTACCGGGGTATTTTTTATGGTTCCCCTTGGGATCGTGGGATATGTCCAGGAAAATTCAGCCCTTGGATTGTTTGACCATTTTACCGCCCTGACACTGCTCCTGAATCTATTATATCTTAGGAAAACGGAGGATTATCAATCTGCCTGTGTTTTTGGAATTGCAATGGCCGGGATTCTGTTTTTTTTCCTTCTGGCTACAGGAGGGGTTAGTAATACTGCCTATTTATGGTACTACACCTTCCCTCTATTTGCCTCTTTTCTTCTTGGTTCAAAAAAAGGGGCTGTGGCAACCGCAATACTTTTATTGTTTGCCGTTATATTTTTTGCCCTTGATTATGATTCTCCCTATCTGACCCATTATTCAAAGGATTTGATCATACGGTTTATTCCATCCTTTATTATTGTTTTTATCTATTCCTATGCATTTGAATATTTCCGGGAACAGGCTGAGGAAAAATTAATTTTCAAAAATATCGAGTTAAACAAGACAATAATCGATTTAAATGAAATTGAAACCAGCCTGCGGAAAACTCAGGAGGAGTTGGAAAAAAGAGTGCGGGAGCGCACGGTGGAATTGTCAAAAGCAAATATGGATCTTACCAATGAAATAAAAATCCGGGAACGTGCAGAAATGGAGCGGCACAGGCTGGAAACCCAACTGGCCCATTCCCAGAAAATGGAGGCTCTAGGTACCCTTGCCGGAGGGATTGCCCATGATTTTAACAATATTCTTGCTGGTATTTTTGGATATTCCCAATTGGCTGAAATGCATATTACTGAACCTGAAAAAGTAAAAAACTATATAAATAAAATGTCAAAAGGGACCCAAAGGGCATCAGATCTGGTACGGCAAATACTTACTTTCAGCAGACATGTTGAAAGTGAAACAATACCTTTGAGTGTTTTTTTCCTTGTAAAAGAAGCCCTTACCCTGCTCCATTCCACAATCCCTTCGACAATAGAAATCAAAAAAAACATTCTTTCCAAAGCCATGGTTATGGCAGACCCGACCCAGACCCACCAGGTCATTATGAACCTCTGTACCAATGCATACCATGCCATGGGCGAGTCTGGAGGGATTTTGACCGTGGGTTTAAATGAGGTTGAGGTCTCTGAACTGGAAAGCAACATAGAAACCAACAGGGTACCTGGAAAATACCTTAAACTGGAAGTAAGTGATACCGGCCATGGTATGGACAGAGAAACCATGGGGAAAATATTTGACCCATATTTCACCACAAAAGAACTGGGAAAAGGTACTGGTCTTGGTTTGGCCGTGGTTGACGGTATTGTTAAAAAAAACAGGGGTTTTATAAAAACCTCCAGTGTAATTGGTTCTGGTTCCACATTTCAGGTATTCTGGCCCATACTGGAATACCAGGATTCCCATGATCCCTTGGAAGAAGAACAATCCAGCCTATTCATGGGATCAGAACAGATCATGCTGGTGGACGATGAAACAGATATTCTTGATACTTTACAGGCAATTCTGGGAAGGCAGGGGTATAAGATAAAACCCTTTGAGGACGGTTTGTCAGCATTAAAAGCCTTTGAGGAGGGCCCTGATCAATTTGATCTTATCATCACCGACATGACAATGCCCAGAATGACAGGCGATGTACTTTCTAAAAAAATTTTACAAATACGCAAGGACATGCCCATAATTCTTTGTACAGGCTATCATGAAAATTTCACCAAAGAAACAGCCGCCGGAATTGGCATCTGCAAATATGTTCATAAGCCGGTAATGGCACGGGAGCTATCTGCCCTTATCCGTGAAATCCTTGACCAAAAAATTACCCCCAGGATATGAATATAATTAAAGCCTGATTTAAAAAGTTTCATGGGCGGTTCTGCGAATAATTTCCTCCTGAAGGGCAAGGGTCAGGTCAACAAAATAGTCTGAATAGCCTGCCACCCGGACAATTAGGTCCCTGTGGTTTTCAGGATGTTTCTGGGCATCCCTTAAAATTTTCCCATCCACCACATTGAACTGCACATGGTGACCGTCCATCTTGAAATAGGACCGGATCAAATGCAGCAGGGCAGTCCGGCCCTTGTCATCCCCAAGAAAATTCGGCAGAAATTTCTGGTTGAGCAGGGTTCCCCCGGTCTTTAAATGATCAATTTTGCCAGCGGATTTTAACACGGCTGTGGGTCCGCATTGGTCTGCACCCTGGACAGGGGAAATCCCTTCGGAAAAAGGGATCCCTTTTTTCCGTCCATCGGGCAAGGCCCCGGTGATTTCTCCGAAATACACATGACAGGTGGTGGGCAGAAGATTGATCCTGTATACCCCTCCCCTGGCATTGGGTCTGCCCGTGACAGCCCTGTGGTAGACGGAAAAAACTTCTGTCAGGACCTTGTCGGCATAGTCATCATCATTGCCGTATTTTGGGGCTTTGAGGAGCTGATAATGGAGAAGGTCATTCTCATTAAAATCATTTTCAAGGGCAGTTAAAAGAACTTCCATGGACAGGGTCTTTTTATCATAGACATTGTATTTAACGGCAGACAGGCAGTCTGTGATACTGCCCATGCCCACCCCCTGGATATAGGAGGTGTTGTATCTTGCCCCGCCCTGGTTATAGTCCCTGGCATTTTCAATACAGTCCTCAGTCACAAGGGACAACAGGGGAACTGGCATATACCTGGCATTGATCTGTTCAATCCTGTTGGAACCCTGAATCTTGATGCTGACAAAATGTTTCACCTGGCTTTTGTAGGCAGCAAATAGCTGATCATAGGTTGTAAAAAGCACAGGGTCCCCGGTTGCCAGGCCGATCTGTTTTTGGGTCCTGGGGTCCACCCCGTTGTGCAGGGTAATTTCCAGGATCTTGGGAAGATTGAAATATCCGGTCAGAATATAGGCTTCCCTGCCAAAGGCACCTGCTTCCACACACCCGGAAGCTCCAGCCTTTCTTGCATCTTCCACTGACTTGCCCTGGAGTATCATTTCCTGAATAATGGCATCGGTGTTAAAGACAGATGGCTGGCCAAAGCCCGTGGCAATGATCTCCAATGCCCTCTTCACAAACCGGTCCGGGGTTTTCCGGGATACCTGGACCATGGAACTTGGCTGGAGCAGGCGCATCTCTTCAATAACATCCAGGATGAGATAGCTGAGCTCATTGACTCCATCCCTGTTATCCTCTGTTACCCCGCCCAGGTTAATGGTACAAAAATCCACATAGGTATTGCTCTCTTTGGCTGTCACCCCCACCTTGGGAGGTGCCGGGTGGTTGTGAAATTTTATCCAGAAGCAGGAAAGCAGTTCCCTGGCTGACTCCCGGGTTAAGCGGCCTTCCTGAATATCCTTTTTATAAAAGGAATAAAGATTCTGGTCCAGCCTGCCCGGGTTATAGGCATCCCAGGGATTGAGCTCCGTGATCACACCCACATGGAGAAACCAATAATACTGGAGAGCCTCATGAAAGGTTTCCGGCCTGTTCGCCGGGACTTTCCTGGAGATGGCTGCCATATCCATCAGCTCCTGTTTTCTTTTCCGGTCCGGCTCTTTCCGGGCCAGCTCCTCCAGGGCCTGGGAATGACGGTTGGCAAAAATAATCAAGGCATCGGCTGCAATATCCAGGGCCGTCAAGACCTCCTGGCAATCAAGAGCCCTAGAATTTTCAAAAAAATCCAGATCGTCCATGGTTTGCTTGATCCGGGTCTTCAGATCATTGAACCCATTGCCATAGATCAGGTCTCCACCGGCAGTATGCCCTGGGGAACGCTGTTCCTGGAATTCCGTAAAAACACCGGCCTCAAAGGCATCTTTCCATGGATCTTCCATGGAGGCAAAAATTTTTTCCCGGATGGTCTTGCCCTTCCAAAAAGGGATAATAATTTCTTCATAGGCCTTTTTTGTTTCTTCAGATACCCCATAGGAAACCTTGGGACGGGAATCCAGGATTTCGAGGTCTGCAAGGGAGTGGAGGCAGACTTCTGGATAGGTGGGTACAGCCTTGGGTTCAGGTCCTCTTTCCCCCACAATCAATTCATTGTCACCAATAAAAATGTGTTTGCTGGAAAGGATATGTTTCAGGCACAGGGCCCGCTGAACCGGAATTGACTGTGCAGGGCTTACCCGGGTTTTGTAAAATTCCGTGACCAGTCCGGCTCTTTCATGGGACAGGGTAACGGTTTTTTCAAGACTTTTTTTACGTAATTGCTCAACCCTTGGATTCATCTTACCCCCCTATGGTTGTCTGAAACCCGCTGGCAGCAAAAATCTGCCGGATATTTTCCACCTGGTCATCTGTGGGCGGGTATAAATGTTTACATTGATTTTCCATTTTTAAAATTTCATATTTACCCTCACCAGTATTGTGAAAGGGAAGTATATGGATGTCTCTGTATATTGTCTCTTTTACCAGAAAATCAATGATCCTGGCAATGTTTTCCTGGGTATCTGTCAGGGTCGGGACCAATGGAAACCGCAATTTCAAATTTATTTTCAGACTGGACAACTTTTTTAGGTTCTCCAGAATCAGGCCCACGGGCTTTCCTGTGCAGGTTTGGTGGGCCAGGTCGTCCATGATTTTGATATCGTAAAGCACAAGATCGGCCCTTGTTACGGCAGCCTCTAAAACCGGGAAAGGTGCAAATCCAGAAGTATCCAGGCAGGTATGGATCGCCTCCTGTTGGCAGGCATCCATCAATGGTATGAGAAGCTCAGGACTTCCCAGGGGCTCTCCCCCGGAAAATGTGACACCCCCTCCTGACTCATCATAGAAAATATTGTCTTTTTTAATTTCCCGCACCAGGGTCTCCACCAGGTCCTTGATTTGACCTGTGGTGGCTGGGAGCAGATTCGGGCTGTTTGCTGGGCTGTTTTGGCTAGCTTGTCTGACTGGGGCCTGGCTTTCCGGGTTGTGGCACCACCAGCAGGAAAGGGGACATCCCTGGAAAAACAGGGTGGTCCTTATGCCCGGGCCGTCATGGATGGAATATCGCTGGATCTTGAAAATATAAGAGTTGATATCTGCCCTGGGTTTCACGGATTTTTCCAATTTTCAAAAACCCTTTGAAACTCATCTGTGAACCCATAATGGGCTGTAAACAAATATTCTACCCCAGGCAGATCAGCCAGTTTTTCCAGGGATTTTTGCTGGATCTGGGTATCCATATTGAAAATCTTGTTGAATTCTTTGACTTTCCCGTTTTTTATGCTCATTGAGTCCCCTGTGAACAACCAGGTGTCGTTGATCAGATAGCACATGGAGCCGGGCGTATGGCCGGGTGCCAGTATCCCTTTAATTTTTAATCCTGAAATAGTAAAAACCTGGTTATCTTCCAATAATTCATGGGCATAATTCAATTTGTTTTTCATGAACAGAAACCGGGAAGTCTGGCCGGTAATCATTTGCTCTTCTGCTCTGGAAAGATAGATCACTGCATTTTCAAAAAGGCTGAGCCCTGCAATATGATCCACGTCTGAATGGGTGAGTAATACCGCTGCAACCGATTTTGGGTCTATATGCAGCCGGTTGAGCTCCTGGTGAATATGTTCTGCATTGTTGCCGGCATCAATGGCAATATAGGTGCTGCCATTTTTGACAAGAAACAGATTAACAAAATTATCCTGGACAGCAAACACATCCTTGACAATCTCCCGGGTTTCCAATGAAGACATTTTTTTAATTTCAAAATACAATTTCCCCAAAACCAGCCCGCATATAAGGGCTATAAAACCAATACCAACAACCAGAAGCAGCATTATTCACCACGCGATCTTCGCATTGTAACAGGTTCACCGCCTATACCCCAATTGTCTGTATCCACCTCATCTATGACCACAAATGTAGTTGCAGGATTTTTGTCCAGCACCCTGGAGAGAAGATCAGTTACTCCCTTGATGAGTTCAGCCTTTTGCCCGGCAGTCACACCTTCCCTGGTAACTTTGATATTTACATATGGCATGTTTGCTCCTGATTTTTTTGCTCTTGATTTTTTTGATGAGTAGCAGAATCATTTATATTTTTTCAAATTATATTTTTCTGCTAATTCTATCCTTTCATTATCAGGAAGAGAGGTTATATATCTTTTCCATCCAGGACAAAAACCTATATGCCATTTCCAAAGCCCGCCAAAAAAGGATTTTGAATTTTTATCATATATTGCTCTGAAACCACATTTTTCGCAATTGTGTTTCGCCATTTAAGGATTCTCCTAGTATAGTGGTTTACTATGTGCTCATTAATCCAGGGACCGTTTTTCTTCCACAGCATGGCAGGCCACAAATCCGCCATTGGAAAGTTTTACCAATTTGGGCACTTCCCTTTTGCACCTATCATCGGCATAGACACACCTGCCATGGAAAACACATCCTGTGGGAAGATTCACCGGAGTCGGCACCTCACCCTTGAGCTTGATGTGCTTGGCCTTTTTCTCTCCCACCCTGGGAATGGCAGAAAGCAGGGCCCTGGTATAGGGGTGACGGGGTTGGGAAAACAAGTCATTGGCAGAGGCCAGTTCACAAAGGGTACCAAGGTACAGCACTGCCACCCTGTTGCTGATATGGTGGACCACGGAAAGATCATGGGTGATAAAAAGATATGTCAGATCCCTTTTTTCCATGAGTTCCATGAGAAGGTTAAGAATCTGGGCCTGGATAGAAACATCCAGAGCAGACACAGGCTCATCAGCCACAATGAACTGGGGATCCAGAATCAAGCCCCTGGCAATGGAGATCCGTTGGCGCTGGCCTCCGGAAAACTCGTGGGGATACCGGGTGATCCAGGAGGGATCCACCCCCACATGTTCCATTACCTCGGCTGCCTTGTCCGCCGCTTCCGAGGCCGTCATCCTGGGATTGTGGAAACGCAGGGGTTCTTCCAGGGTCTGGCTGACGGTTTTCCTGGGGTTCAGGGAAGCATAGGGATCCTGGAAAATCATCTGCATTTTTTTACGGAAGGGAAGCCATTGTGAATGGGTCAGATGATCAATTCTTTCCCCGTCGTAAAGTATCTGTCCTGAATTAGGGGGATATAATCCCATGATCACCCGGGCCAATGTTGATTTACCACACCCGCTCTCCCCTACCACACTTAAGGTTTCCCCTTTGTTGATAAAAAGAGAAACATCGTTCACAGCTTTTACTGTGGTTTTTTCACGCTTGATTTTGCCGTCTTTGAATTTGAGCTGATCAAGGAACCCGCCGGAAATGTCAAAATGCTTTACCACATTATTCATGGAAACCAATGGTTTTTCTTTGTTCATTTTGCTATGTGTCCTTCCTATTTCATATGACAGGCTGCCATAATGCCGTTTTGTTTTTTCTCAAGCAAAGGGGTTTCCCGGGTACAGATGGTCTCGCACAACTCACACCTGGGGTTGAATGCACATCCCGGCGGAATATCGGTCAGTGTCGGCATCATGCCCGGGATCTGAATGAGCTCTTCTCCCGGAAGGGTGGATCCGGGAATGGACCCGATCAGTCCAATGGTATAGGGATGTGTTGGATTGGCCACCACCTGGTCTGTGGGGCCGAACTCAATGATCTTTCCCGCATACATGACAGCAATTTTTTCAGTCACCTGGGCCACCACCCCCAGATCATGGGTGATCAAGATCAGGCCCATATTTTCGGTTTCGCAGAGTTCCTGTAATAGATCCATTATCTCAGCCTGGATGGTCACATCCAGGGCTGTGGTTGGCTCGTCTGCAATAATGATGGCTGGATCGGATAAAAGTGAAATGGCTATGATAATCCTCTGGCGCATGCCCCCGGACAACTCATGGGGATATTGGTCCAGCCGCTCTTCAGGAGAAGGAATCTGGACTTTTTTTAATTTTTCAAGGGCAATGGCCCTGGCCTTTCCCTTGGAAATATTCTGGTGGGCCTGGAGGGTTTCAATCATCTGATACCCTATGGTAAAAACCGGGTTCAGAGTCATCATGGGATCCTGAAAAATCATGGAAATCCTATTCCCACGGATTGTCCGCATCTGGGAATTACTATAATCAGAGATCTTTTTTCCCTCGAAGTGGATACTTCCCCTGGAAATAAATCCTGGTTTACTGATCAAATTAATAATGGAAAAACCAGTTACGGATTTTCCGGCTCCGCTTTCTCCCACAAGACCCAGCCGCTCTCCCTGATCCAGGGTAAAACTGACATTGTCTATTGCTGTTATATCGCCGGTTCGCAAGGCAAACTTTACTTCAAGGTCACGGACTTCTAAAAGATGAGACATGGTCAATTTCTATCCTTTGTAAAGTTTCGGATTAAGTACATCCCTGAGCCAGTCACCCAGAAGGTTGATCACAAGGACAAAAATCACCAGCCAGAGGCCAGGAAAAATGGTAATCCACCAGGACCCTGAAAAAATATACTCCTGCCCTGCCCGGATCAAAGATCCCAAAGAAGGCCTGGTCACGGGCATACCAAAACCCAGAAAAGATAGAGCAGCCTCACTCTGGACTGCACTGGCCACCTGGATGGTGAAGATAACCATCACCGATGTCAGGGAATTGGGCAGTACATGGCGGAACATGATGGTGAATCTGGGAAAGCCGATGACTCGGGCCGCTTCCACATATTCCTTATTCTTTTCCCCCATGACCGATGCCCGGATGGTCCTTGCAAATATGGGCCAGTTGGACAAACCGATAATGATGGTCAAAAGGGGTACTGCCAACCGTTCATAACTACCCACACCAAATGCCACCTGGAATATGGCGGCGATGAATATGGCCATAATAAGATAGGGAAAGGAAAACTGAATATCGGCAATGCGCATGAGAATGGCGTCTGTCTTTCCCCCCATATACCCGGCGGAAAGTCCCAGTACAATACCGATAAAAGCCTGGAGAGCAACCGCACCAAGACCTATGATAATGGAGGTTCTCAGGCCGTAGAACATGGTGGAAAGCATATCTCTGCCCATGTTGTCAGTCCCCAGGATGAACTCAGGGGAACCGTCGGCCATCCACATGGGTGGAATTTCAGAATTCATGATGTCTATATTTTCAGCATCATAGGGATTCATAGACGAAATCCAGGGTGCTGTTATTGCCATAAGGAGAAATATCACCAGGACAATGAAACTTGCCATGGCCACCCTGTCCCGTTTAAAAGAGTAGAAAAAATAGGATTCTTTAAATTTCTGTAATTTTGTTTTCATCTTGTCCCTGCTATTCTAACGGTGGGGTTAATAAACCCGTAAAGGATATCCACAATCGTGTTCACCAATACAAATACACTTCCCACGACAACCAGATAGGCAACCAGCAAAGAGGTATCTGCCCGCTGGACTGCCTCGAGAAACATGAATCCCATACCCTGCCACTGGAAAACCAGTTCCGTTAAAATGGTAAAGGCAAAGGTAAGGCCCATCTGAACCCCGAATACGGTTACCACGGGCAATAGAGTATTTTTAAAAGCATGAATCAGCCATATCCTTCTGGGGGATAATCCCTTGGCCCAGGCATATTTGATATACTCGGTTTCCAGGACTTCCATCATTTCAGATCGTATCAAACGAATAAACAAGGGAAGCATAATGGAGGATAGGGAGATGCAGGGAAGAATCAAATGTTTGAGTCCGTCCACGGTTAGAAACCCGGTGTTCCAATAGCCGTTGCCAAATAGATCAACGGTTTCTCCCCGGCCATAGGAGGGCAGTACCTGCAAATTCACGGCAAACAAATAAATAAGCAAAATAGCAGTAAAAAATACGGGCATGGAAACCCCCAGGGTTGAAAAACTCATGGTGAACCGGGATAACAGGCTCCTGGGTTTGAGTGCCGAGTATACCCCCAGGGGAAGGGAAACAAGGATGATGATCAGAGCAGACCCGATGAGCAGTTCTATGGTGGCCGGTGCATGCTTGACAATTACTTCAAGGGCAGGTTTATTATAAAGAAAAGATCTTCCCAGATCTCCTTTTACAGCCTGTTTTACAAACCTTGCATATTGAATTAAAAATGGGTCGTTCAAACCCATGTCGTTGGCGATCTGTTCCCTTTCTTCCGGGGTAACCCTTTCTCCCACAAGATCTCTGACCGGATCACCAATCTTATTTTTTATTGCAAATCCCACCAGGCTGATGATCAACATGACCACCAGGGCCTGGAGGGTTCTACGTATAATAAATGCAAACATATTATTTTTATTTTTCCAAATTTAGGAACCGCCGCCCCGGGTATTTTCTTCCCTGGGCGACGGCCAATGGTTCAATACAAATTAATTTGTCTTACACTATTCAACAACAAGGTCGCCGAAATAGGGGAAATTCATTGCATTGATAACCTCTTTAACCCTTAGGTTCTTTTTGGCACCATAGGAATGGTTCTGCCAGTGAAAAGGAATAAAAGCTGCATCATCATAAAGAATCTGCTCAATTTCCTGAAGCATTGCTGTACGTTTGGTAAGATCGGTTTCAGACTGGGCCGCAATGGTCAGCTCGTCAACTCTGGGGTTGCAATAGCCGCTGTTATACTGTCCGTATCCAGTGTCCTTGTTTTCGCACATGGTCAGGAATTCGGAAAAATTTCCAGAATCTTCAGTATCTGAATGCCATCCAATCATCATTATGTCAGCCGCCCTGGCATCAAATTCATTCCAGTACTGGGCCTTGGGCATGGTTTTCAAATTAACCTTGATTCCGATTTTTCCCAGCATCTGGGCAGTTGCCTCGGCAATTTTGGCATCATTGACATACCGGTTGTTGGGAGCCATCATGGTGATTTCAAAACCGTTTGCATACCCTGCTGCGCTCATGAGGGCCTTGGCTTTTTTCAGGTCATATCTGGGTTTAAGTGTTTCTTTGTAACCCGCATACCCCCGGGGGCCCTGCTGGGCTGCAACCGTGGCAGTTCCCTTCATGATTTTTTGAACGATCCCGGCATTGTTGACTGCATGGACAATTGCCTGACGGACCCGAACATCCTTAAGGGCTTCCACCCTGTTCTGGTTCATCTGAAAAGTAATGATACGACCGCCGGAAATAGTCACCAGTTTTACTTTGTCGTCGGAATTAACTCTTCTGAAATCCTGGGGAGGAACAGGAGAAATAAAATCAACATCCCCGGAAAGAAGGGCTGCAACCCTTGTTGCATTTTCTTTGATGGGGACCAGGGCAAATTTTGTGACATTACCGGGGCTGTTTTTATCCCAATAATCTTTGAATCGTTCCATCTCAATGACCAGGCCCTGTTCACGTTTAGTTACAACAAAAGCACCTGTACCAGACTCATTGTTCAAAGCAAAGGATTCACCTATTTTCAAGATGGCGTCCTTGGGCTGTCCGTTGGCATCGGTGCCGGTGTAAAACTCGGAATCCATGGCAAAGAAATAGGTGGACATGTTGAGAAGAAGTGCATAGGGTTTTTTTGTTTTAACGTCTACAGTGTAATCATCAAAACATAACACCCGTCAAAGGGTTCCAGAAGGCCTTTAAAGTCCACACTGGTTCTCATGCGGTCAAAGGACCATTTCACATCCTTGGCAGTAAAGGTGTTGCCACTGTGAAATTTCACGCCTTTTCTCAGATAAAAACGCATGGTCAGTTCATCTTTTCGTTCCCATTTGGTGGCCAGGCGGGGTTCAAATGTAAGTTCCTGGGTCCAGCGTACAAGGGGATCAAACACCCAATGCGACAACTGTAGCATGCCGCCGGATAATTGAACCTGGGGATCAAGGGAAACCGGGTCTGCATCCAGTCCGACTTTCAATGTCTTTGCACCGGCAGAAACCGTAAAAGACAGCACTAGAAAAAGGCTTAACACTAATAAAATTAATTTTTTCATCCTATCCTCCATACTTAGATTAAAATTCCATTGAAAGAAGGATTCGTCCCCCTTTCAATAGTTCTGAACAAATCGCATATTTTAATTAATTTGAAGTACCAAAAAAAGTTGTAAGGGTCAAGCTATATCTTATTCCCCTGACCTGAAAACAAGATTTAGTTTTTCCTAAAAATTATGTTTAAAATTTATGTTTGCAAATGATTTTACCGCTTCAATTTCTGTTTCCGGAAAAACGATTACTCCATTTTTTTTTAAAAGGGTGGCAGTCACCCCCATTCCCGGAACCAGTTTTTTTTTAAATGTTCCATCATATATATACCCTGTTCCGCAGGATGGGCTTTTTTCCTTTAAAATGGCAATTTTTATCTTATGGACCCTTATCAACTCAAGGGCCAGCAAAGCCCCGCGTATAAACTGTGAACTGACATCTTTTCCAGTGGAGGTAAGAATTCTTGCTTTTTTCCCCAGCACATCTCCACCATTCCCATTGATTATTTCAGCCGGAGGCCGGGGGGTGGCAAGACCGCCTGCCACTTCCGGGCAGAACCGGACAAGCATGCCCCGGTCTTCCCATTCCCGGATCATCACATGGTCAAAGGGTTTTCTTTTGCCATCATACCTGACAAGGTCGCCTGCAAGGCAGGCTGAAATCAATATTTTTTCCATAAATTAATGTATACAAAACTATTCGGTATTTGTAAAAATATTCATTGACTATTTAAAAGTTTGGTGTAATGAATGAGCATTCATTAATCAATTCCAGGAGGACTTGCATCATGGCACAGCTAATATCAGACCGAAGGGACATCGAGTTTGTACTCCATGAACTGCTTGAGGCTGAAAATCTGTCAAAAATCCATGAAGATTTTGCAGACTTTAATAAAAAAACCATCGACCTGATTATTTCAGAGGCAAAAAACTTTGCCGTCAAAGAACTTCTGCCATCCAACAAAGAAGGTGACGAGCAGGGATGCACGCTTGAAGACGGCAAGGTAACCACCCCGGAATCTTTTAAGCGGCTATTTGACCTGTTCAATGAGGGAGAATGGCTGGCACCCACAGAAGATCCGGAATGGGGGGGCCAGGGCATGCCCTTTACCGTTGCATCTGCCGCAGCAGAATATTTTAACGGAGCCAATTATCCCTTTATGATGTACCCGGGCCTTACCCAGGGAGCAGGCCACCTGGTTGAAGAATTCGGCACCCGGGAACAAAAAGATATTTATCTGAAAAACATGTATACAGGCAAATGGACCGGCACCATGCTCCTGACTGAACCCGGGGCCGGTTCTGATGTAGGAGCACTCACCACCAAGGCGATTCCCAACGGGGACGGCACCTATTCCATTATTGGTGAAAAAATCTTCATTTCCGGAGGGGACCATGATCTTACGGAAAATATAATCCACCCGGTTCTGGCCCGCATCCAGGACGCTCCCGAAGGAACCAAGGGGGTTTCCCTGTTTCTGGTTCCCAAATACAGAGTCAATGAAGACGGAAGCCTGGGTGAATTCAATGACGTGATCTGCACCGGGATTGAACATAAAATGGGTATCAAGGGCAACAGCACCTGCTCCCTTTCCCTGGGTTCAAAGGGAAATTGCATTGGCACCCTCCTGGGTGACGAGAACAAAGGAATGAAAGCCATGTTCCTGATGATGAATGCAGCCAGGAGACTGGTTGGATTCCAGGGATTTGCCTGCGCCACCACAGCCTATATGTATGCCCTTGATTATGCCAGAAACAGAGTCCAGGGAAAGGACCTCATGGAAATCATGAATCCTGACGCACAACCTGTTTCCATCATTCACCATCCAGATGTCCGACGGCAGCTCATGATGATGAAAGTCAATGTGGAAGGTATGAGATCCCTTTTATATTATGTTCACTTTTGTGCAGACATGGCCTCCATTGCACCCACCCAGGAAGAAAAAGACAAATACCAGGGTTTTGTTGAAGTCCTGACTCCCATTGCCAAAGGCTATGTCACAGACCGGTCCTTTGAGGTTTGCAGCCATGGCATGCAGGTTTACGGAGGATATGGATTTATCGAAGAATATCCCATGGCCCAGTTGCTCAGGGATTGCAGGATCACCCTTATATACGAAGGCACCAACGGCATCCAGGCCATGGATCTGCTGGGCAGAAAACTGGGCCTGAACAAGGGCAAACCCATAATGGACCTGTTCGGAGAAATGCAGAAAACAATTGCAACGGCCAAGACCATTCCCAGCCTTGAAAAAGAAACAGCCAAGGTGGAAGAAGCCATAAACAAACTGGCTGAAGTAGCCATCCACATGGGCCAGACCGCCATGTCGGAAAAAGTGCTGGCAGCCTTTGCCAATGCCCATCCTTTCCAGGATGCCACCGGCGATACCACCATGGCATGGCTGCTGCTCTGGAGAGCCACGGTTGCTGCCCAGAAACTTGAAAAAGCCAAAAAGAAAGACAAACCCTTTTACGAAGGGGTGATCAAGTCTCTCCAGTTCTACGTGCAGACCCAGCTGCCCATAACCCTGGGCAGATTTGCAGCACTAATGAACACAAGTTCTATTGCCGTGGACATTGAGGACAATATGTTCCCGGGATAATTAGTTGGCAAAATAATCATATAATTTTTCTGCTATTTTTTCAGGACTGCCGGCAATCGTAATCGCTGGCAGTCCTTTTTTTACCTATCCTTTTGATGATACTCCGTTCAATTATCCAATGTCATTTTCAGCATCAGCTTCTTTATAGACATTTTTTTTCATGGATGTTGTGTCGGGCAAATGGTCATGTTCCTGGATAAACTGCTGGATTACAGAAAGAATCTTTTCCATGGATTCTTCCAAAGGACAGACAACAGGAATACCGGTTTTTTTCTCAAGCTGCCGGGCGTATGAATCCAGGTCCTCCCTGTTTCCGCCAATACCATTTAAGGTAACGGCAATGACTTTTGTTCCATACATTTCAATGAGTTTAATTTCACTCTCTATCTCCGGCAGCAGGCACCCGAGGTCTTCAGCTGCATCATAAAACTCCCTGAACGGTGTATGCTGAAGAATCACCCCTTTGATATTCCCTGAGACTATGATTTCAGCACCACAGGGGCCCAGGGGGTTTCTCATCCCGGATTGCCCTTCCACGACAATAAGGTCTGGATGCGCCTCCTGTTCACATTTGACAATGGCCGCCTCCACCTCCCCACTGACAAAATCATTGATGGTGGTATCCAGGATAAATCCATAGGGATTGCCTTGGAGCCAGCCGGTTTGACCGGTATAGATCATTTCTGCGTGTAGCCCGATGTTTTCACAGATTTCAACAATCATTCTGGATGTGGTCCGTTTACCAAGGGCACAATCTGTACCCAATACAGCCACACGGGGAATTTTCATGTCAAAGATACGGCCTGACCAGAAATGAAGTTGGTCAAAGGGCTTATGTCTGCGTACATCAATAATTTTTACATTGTTTTCCAGGGCAGCCTTTTTAAAAATCGGATTATCGCCCAGCAGCATGTGCATCCCGTTGACAATGGAAATTCCATAATAAAGAATATCCATTGACAGGGCCTGCCATTGTTCATTCAATCTGCCACCACTCAGTGCAACACCGATGATGGCATAATCCGGCTTTTTACCCTGGACAGCCAGGCAATCATCCATATTGGAATAAACAGGAATATTGCGGTGGACTCCATCAAGGACCTCACCCGCATCCAGACCTGCACTGTTATGATCAATAACCCCCATAATATCAAACCGTTCAGTTCCACGTATAAGGCCGTGGGCAGTCTTTGCATCGGCAGAGTCCAGGCTGCCGTTGGTCAAAATAATAGCAGACCCCATCAGGGTACGATTTTTTTCCTCTATAAAGGATTTAATTTTATGATTGCCACTATCAGGTTTCATTAGATTCTCTTTACTCCCAATCCAGGTTGATCCGTTGTTCTCATCCATCCGTTTTCCATGATAAACCCGCCTTCTACAATGTCACGGGCCAGGTCCAGGCTGCCGTCAAGATCCAGATATTTCGTAGCCCTGGAAGCCATGGCGGCATGAAGGGCTCCTGCAATACTGACAATGCTTTCATCCATGCATCCCCACATCAGGTCAATACCGGCATGTTCAGCTATATTGGCAATTTCCAATCCAGAAGAAATACCGCCACACTTCATCAATTTGATATTAAAAATACCAAAGGGTTGGGGCGGGCAAAGAATACCCAGGGTATCTTTGGGTCCAAGAAGGCTTTCATCGGCAGCACAGATCCTTCGAATATTCCCGGGCAAAGATCTCATTCCCTCCAGGTCACCTGCCTTGAGTGGCTGTTCAATGAATTCCACATGGCCCAGGGTTTTTTCAAAAAAATGAAGCGTGTCCTTAACTCCATATCCCTGGTTAGCATCCACGCGTATGATTATTTTGGACTTAAATTCCTCTTGAAGCCTCACAATACGTTCAATATCCTGGTCAACATCCAGTCCTGTTTTCACTTTGAGAATAGAAAATCCCCGGGCCAGATATTCCTGGGCTTCAGCCAGGGTTTCTTTCACTGGTTTAATCCCGATGGTTATGGAGGTTGGCAGGGTTTCATGAACACGACCGAGGATATCTGCCAATGGAAGGCCCACAGCATTGGCCATGAGGTCGTGAAGGGCAATATCTACTGCAGCCATTGCCGCTGGTGTATCTGCCAGGCTTGCATTTACTTTTTTTACTATTGAACGACAGTATCTGAAATCTTTCCCCTGTAAAATAGATTCCAGGTTGTCTTTCAGTGCTTTTTCGCTTGCTGAAATTTTTTCACCAGTTACATCTTCAGCCGGCGACCCCGCTCCAATACCCGTGATACCGCTTTCGGTTTCAAGACAGACAAAAACATTTTCAACAGAACTTACGGTTTCATAGGCAATGGTATAGGGCCTGGTTAGTTCAAGGTCCTCTTTCCAGGTAGTAATTTTTTTGATTTTCATAAAATAAGTTTCATCCTTTTTGGGTTTCGCCCCCTATACCATCCCCTTTTTTCTGTATACCCGAACCAGGACCATGTCAATAATCAGGAAAAGAACAATGGGCAAAAATAAAAATATCAACGTCAGAATAGCGGCAAGGGAACGATTGGAGGAGTTGAGCAAAGGGATCAGGATGCCGGTAAAGGAGGCTACGCTGCCTCCGCCAATGAGAAAGACCAGGAAATATTCTGAAAAAGCCACCAGGAAAACCACACTGCCCCCGGCAATCACAGCCGGCATGAGCAAAGGCAGTTCTACCCGCAGCAGGATGGATAATGTGCTGGCCCCCAGGTTTTTAGCACAGATGCCATACCCCTCTCCCATGGCCTGAAATCCTGCAACCAGGGACCTGAACATATAGGGATAGCTGAACATGGCCAGAATAAGAACCACCCCCACCAGGGTGTCAGCCAAAGAAAATTTAATAAACAAAAAATGGAGACCCATGGCAAAGGTCATGGGTGGAACCAGAGCCGGAGTGAGGAGCAATCCCTCCAGCAGAGCCTTACCCGGAAATTTGTTCCTGGCAAAGACTGCGGCCGGGAACAGGCACATAATCAGAGTGGTCAGGACTGTTAACAAAGAAAAGAGCAATGAAGATGACAGGGACGTCAGAATCTGTTTCTGGTGTCGAGCCAGATATATCAAGCCCCTGAAACTGAAATTTTCCGGCCAGACATCCGGGAATCGCCACCCCGGTGCCAGACTGACCAGGACCAGCACCACCACGGGCAAAACAAAAAGCAGAACCAGAACCAGAAATATCAAGGCATGTCTCATAATTTTCGAACCCCGTTATCCAGGTGATTTACAATTTTGGAATATACGATAATGAAAACCAATGAAAAGCAGAACATGATGACCAGAATGGCCATGGCTTCAGGGCGCCGGGCCAGGTCATGCTTGAAATAGAGATTGTAAACATGGATGCTCAACATGCCGGGTCTGCTTTCACTCAGGATATAAGGGATGTCAAAGGCCCCGAAACTGTAAAGAAAAAGGATGATAAAGCCGGTGTGCATGGCAGGAGCCAGACGGGGCAGAACAATGGTGAAAAAAATCCGCAGACCAGAGGCCCCAAGCATGGCTGCAGTCTGAACCTGACGGATATCAAATCTGACCAGCAGGACCATAACCAGAAGCATGGCAAAGGGAATTCCCTTGAGGGTGTACGCCAGGATCATGCCGATCCCCCAACCGGAATAAAGGACGTTAGGGAATTGGTGCAGGGTCTGAATAAATCCCAGGGAATGGGCCATTGACGACATAATACCCGAAGGACTCCAGAAAACAAGGATAACAAAAGCCACGGAAATATGGGGAAGAATCAAAGGGATCTTGTAGACCAGAGCGGCACTAGCCAGCTGTCTGGGAAGCTGCCAGACCCTGTAGGCCAGAAAGGTTCCAGCTGCCACGGAAAACAGGGCCGAAACTGCAGCTACCCCAAGAGAAAAAAAGAAGGAAGCGAAAAAGGATGGATCACCCATCAATTTGCCATAGGCATCCAGCGCTCCGCCCCCATAGGGTAGCGGAGTCAGGACACCAAAAGACTGACACACAGTCAGGAAAACCCCGCCGCAGAAAAGGACCAGGTAAGGCAGCATCAAAGGACTGAGCCTTAGGCAATGTTTACTTGTCCAGGACATTTTCCTTCCAGCCTTGCTCCAAAGCCTCCAGAAATTCCGTGGGTATTTCCGGCACTGCCACGGGATTAAGTATATCTGATCCCAGGGTGGCCGGCCCAAGATCCACTGCCTGGAACTTTTTACTTTCTTCAGGGCTCAACCGTGCCAGATCCAGGGCTGGGAAATCTCCCCACTTGTCAGGATTGTATTTTGACAGCTGGGCCTCAACTGAAATAAGGAAGTCTGCTAAAACCATGGCACCCGCCTTATTGGGTCCATTAAAGGGAATGGCTGTAAAATGGGTATTGTAAATTGAGCCGTCCGCCAGGACAAAGGTCCGGGCACTATTTGGATAACTGCCTTCCTGAATTTTATTCTGGGCATGGGACGGATGATAGGACATGCCAAATGCCACCTCACCCCGGGAAAAAAGGGTGTCCAGAACAGCAGAGTCCTTGGGATAGGTCTGACCCTTCTGCCACAAAAAGGGTTCAATTTTGTTGAGCCAGTCCCAGAGCAGGGGAGCTTTTTGTGCAAAAAGATCAGGGTCCCAGCCGGATAAATATTGTTCATGGCCGCCGGTTACTGCATAAAAAATCTGTCTGATAAAGGCTGATCCAGTGAAATCCGGGGGTTGGGGATAGGTGAACAGGCCGGGGTTGGAATGTATCCATTCTTTTAAGCCATCCATATTTTTGGGAGGAGTGCTGATACTTGCTCTGTCATATTCAAATACAAACTGTGCCCTGCCATAGGGAACTTCATAGCCTTCCACTGGATAGCCAAAATCATGGGTCATACTTTTTGGATCCACATACTTTATGACGTTGGGCAATTTTTCAGCAAAGGGGCCAAACAGCAGGCCAGCTTCCTTGGCATTCTTAAAATTCTCTCCATTGATCCAGAGCAGATCAATATTGCCGATTTTCTTTCCAGCAGCCTTTTCGTTGAGCAATTTATTGATAAAGATCCCGGCATCCATGGGGACCCTTATCAGATCTATATTGTATTGCTTTTTCATTTCCCCTGCCACATAGGTGTCCACCCAGTCATTTACATGGGCCCACCCCCCGAACATATACCATCTTACCTTGGTGTCCCGGGCCTGCTCTTGAATTTGCTGGAAAGGAATATCCAATAATAAATCATCCGAGTCCTTAGCCAATGACGAACCAGGCAGGATTAAGAGGGCCCAGAGGGCAATGAGGAAAATGCATTTTTTTGTCATGTCAGCTCCTTTAAAAGGGTTTGAATTTCAATGTCACCTGCTGGCCGGTCTGGAACCTGTCATCATGGTTGTAAACTGTGTAAGACTGATTTTCAATATCCACGTTATAGGCTATATAATGACCGGCAAAGGTTTTGCCTCCGATGCAGCCTGGGCCGTCACTGTCAGGTGCCATGGTCAGATTTTCAGGCCGGGCCAGAATCGGGCCGGATGTGTTGCCATTGATTTGAAACAGGGAAAACAGGTGTTCCGGAATGATGTTCACAGGACCTAAAAACCTGGCCACATCGAGGGATGCAGAGTTGGCATAGACCTTTTTGGGGGTATCAAACTGTTGAAGGCGCTTGTCCAGAAGTACCCCGATGCGGTCGGACATGGCAAAAGCCTCTTCCAGGTCGTGGGTCACACTGATTGTGGGAATGCCGAACTCCTGCTGGGTTTTCCGTATAAAACCGGCTGTTTCCATTTTCAGATTCCGGTCCAGATTGGCAAAGGGCTCGTCTAAAAGCAGCACTGCCGGGTTGACGATCATGGCCCGGGCAATGGCCACCCGCTGGCTTTGCCCGGCAGACAATTGGGCTGGATATTGCTCGCCCTGTTCCGTGAGCTGAAAATAGATGAGCATCTGTTCCACTTGTTTCTGGATCTCTTTTTTAGCCATGTGCCGGGCTTTCAAGCCAAAACCAATATTGTCTCTCACCGTCATGGACGGGAAGAGGACATAGTCCTGGAACACAATAATCACCGGGTGTTCCCTGGTTGGCGGACTGGAAAAAATAACTTCTCCATTGTCGGGCTTGTCCAGTTGGGCAATAATCTTGAGCAGGGTGGTTTTCCCAACGCCAGAAGGGCCAACAATGGACACCAGCTCCCTGGGGCCGACATCAAAGCTGATATCACATAGAACCGTCCGGTTTCTGAACCGTTTGTCTATATGACTGAGTGTAAGATCCATGGGATATCGGAAAGATATTGATTTATTTTGGATAGAGTATCCATATTCTGCAGCTGCCGGTCGGTCCGGGTATATTCATACCAGGCCATGAAGCACCAGGACAGGGCGCGTAAAAGAATGGCCTTTTCCAACACCCGGGTCTTTTGAATCATGACAGATAAATCCATTTCCGGGCAGGCCTCCTGGTGATAAGCCCTGAGAAAATATTTTTTCTCGTCCTGGCCCAGGATGGTATCGCTCTTCCACAGTGTTGTGGTGGGTACGATAAAATGGCCCAGGTCCTGGTAGCGACAGGACTCCACTGCCTTTTCCCAGTCCACGAGATAGGCCCCTGAATCGCTGATAAGAAAATTACCGGAATTGACTTCAGTATTGACCAGGCATCGGGCCTCGTCAGCAAACATTGTCCTGGTTTCTTCGGCCAGCAACAGGACCGTCTCATAATAGGCCTGGAGAAGGTTACGTTCTTTGACCAGGGGATGATCGGGAAACCGGTTGAGCAGCCCCTTGCTTTCCCGGGCAATATCCATCACTGGATCTGCCTGGACCACAAGGCCCTTGACCAGTGGAGCGGTATGAACCCGGGCAAAGATATGGGCGGCCTTTTCCAGATCCCGTTGATAAACCAGGGGCTTGCCGGGCAGATAGTCCATAAGCAGGGCTCCACCTCCCAGGGGCTCCGGATGGTTATGACAGGCAATGGGACCCGGGGTAACTCCGGAACCGGAAAGAGCCTTCAGAACCTTGTACTCGTATTCGATCTGTTTCTCTCCCAGGCCCAGTTGACTGCCATGGTTGATTCTCAGTACCGTGTTGCCGGTATCGCTTTTGACAAGATAGTTGGCATTGTATTCCCCTGCTGCCAGGAAGGATATTGAAAAGGGCACCTTGATCCAGCCTGAGGTTTTAAGGAATTTTTTTATTTTGTCTAGTTTGTCTGGGCCTGCCATGATACCACCGGATTCCAGGTAATTTTACTTGTTTATTGTTTTACCCATTGCATATCTTACCATAGACGAAATATTTTTTTCCCTTTTCGCAGTTCACCCCTTATCTTCTCCATGTGTCTAAGTGTTGCAATTTCTCTCTCAAAATCAGACATGCTTATTTTAAGTTTTTCTACTAAAATTGTCGATTCTTCTCCACCCGTCTCTTTTAATATCTGCAATATTTTTGCCTGATTCTCAGTGATCTCAAAATTAGACCCCTCTCCCTTTAAACAAGACTTGGCACAGTGTACAGCCCAGGGATCACATGCTTTGACCGTTGAAAGTGCATCAATATAGCAATCCTCACATAAAGTCTGCCCGTATAATTCCCTTTCTTCATCTTCTTTAATATTCTCTTTACACCTATCACATTTCATTTATTAATTTCCCAGATTGATAAAATAATAATTAAAACAGGGTCTGTTGAATAAAAATTTCTCAAAACTGATATACTATTGGATCTAAATTATTTTGGCAACTTTTTTAAAGCAGAGACCGATGTCATGGCCTCCACCAGGGCAAACTCAAGATTTTCAAAATCACATATCCTCAGATGCTGGCAGACTTTACCTGCTGTAACCAGGGAAGGATGAATGGCCTGTTCTGGAAGTTTATCCCCCTTTATGCGTAAAACTTTTTTCATTACATCGGGAAATTTGGCAGGGTGGGCAGTTGCCAGGCAAATGATCTTACCGGATTTCGGCAGCTTGTCCCTCAGCTCCTCAACAGCAGCTACTGCCACAGCAGAATGGGGGTCAAGGAGATAATCAGAACCATTATTAAATGTCCGATATATTGTTTCCGATGTTTTTTCATCTGATATGGAGATAGAAAGATAACCCTCCTGAATAGTGGTAAAGGTTTTTTCATCAAATTCAATTTTGCCCTTGTCAAAAAATTCATCCATCCAGGACTTGAGTTGAACGCTATCGCTTCCTGAGGAAAAATACAGGAATCGCCAGAAATTGTAAGGCAGGACAATATCGATAGCAGATGACAGAGTCTTGATCAGATCCTTTTTAGCAAAAACACCCTTTGAAAAAGCAGTGTGTATAGCATCGTTCTGGTTGTTGGCACAAATAAATTTTCCAATCGGCAAGCCCATGGAGCGGGCCAGGTAACCACCAAAACCATTCCCGAAAGCTCCCGAGGGAATCGAGAATGTCACCTTGTCTCCGACCTTATCCACGACTTGAAAATAACCATAGAAATAATGTACAGCCTGCACCATGACCCGGCACCAGTTGATTGAGTTCACACTGGAAAGCTGCAATCGTTGTTTTAATTCAGGGTCATTGAAAAATTTAGCTATCACAAAATCAAGGTCATCACCACCTTCAGCACAGTTTTCCACCCCAACTGGATAAACATTAGAGGCGTTTAATGTTGTCATCTGCCGCGCCTGTTCCTCTGATATCATTCCAATGGGATAAAGCGGCCAGCAGTCAATTGTCTTTTTCCCGGCAGCTGCATAGGCTGCTGCGGGTCCCGTATCGCCCGTGGTCGCCAGTATAATAGACAAATGCTCATTTTTATTCTGCAAAAAATAGTCCATGATATTTATTAAAAAACCCATGGCAATATCTTTGAAGGAAAGGGTCGGCCCATGGAAAAGTTCCATGATAAATGTATCAGCCTTCTTATCAAGGGGTACAACAGGAATAATATCCGGGCTCTCAAAACCATAGAAACTCTGTTTGAGTATCTTTTTCAGATCTGCTGCCGGAACAATGGATTCGTCCACGTATAAAGACAATAATTCAAAAGCAAGATCAATGTATCCCAAGCCGGCCCATTGCTCCATTTGCTCCTGGGAAACAACAGGTATCCTGTCCGGGACAAAAAGACCTCCGTCCTGGGCAAAACCCTGCAATACTGCCTCATCAAAATCTACGGGTGATATACCACCCCTTGTACTCACATACTTGATCATAATAATTTCCTAGGCATTGCCATTATTGGACTGAACCAGGGCTTTATGAACTGCCTTGGCAATCTGAATATCCTGCACAGCCACACCGGTCAGATCAGCCACGGTTATCTGCTCTGCAGATGCCCGCCCGGATTGATGACCGCTGATCACATTTCCCAGCTCAATGAGATCTTCTTTTTTTATAAGATTTGCCTGGAGCGCTTTGAAAATTTCACCCCGGGACATACATTGTTCTATGCTGTCAGCCACAACTATATCGGCTTTTTGAAGGATTCCAGGATCCAACTCCTGCTTTTGGGAAGTATCAGAGCCCATGGCCGTGATATGGGTGCCCGCCTTTATCTGGCTACCATTTATAAGTGGGGTCTGTGAAGGGGTTGACATAATGATCAAACGGCATTTTTCCGTGATATCACCAGGGTCCTGGGTTGTCTGGACAGTAAATCCAAGTTTTTCCATGTCTTGTCTGTAAGCCTCAAAATTATCCTCGGGCAACCCCCAGACCATGACATTGCGGCAACCCACAACCGGCTTTAGGTATTCGACCTGCATCCGGCCCTGGACTCCTGTTCCAAAAACTCCAATGCAGTCAATTTCAGGAGGGGCCATATATTTTGCCACAATCAGACCTGCCACCGCAGTTCTGACATTGGTAAGATAGCATTCATCTATCAGAATACTCTCCAGGGTTCCTGTTTTCTGGGAAAACAATAATATGAGCCCGTCACTGGTGGGAAGATCGATTTTATAATTTTCATAAAATCCAGAGGCAATCTTGATGGCAAAATAATCATCATCTTTAATATACCCGTATTTAATATGCACATCAGCCGGCGGATTTTCAAAAATAAGTTCTCCCACAGGAGGCACAACCACCCTGCCCTGGGAATATGCGACAAAGCCCTGTTCTATGAAAGGTACAAGATCGATCTGCCCCAGCACGCTTTTTATCTGGTCTAAATTAAATACCTGCATCCATCTTTCTCCTAATTTTATGCCTGCCTGGTAGTTTACGTCCGACTCAGAATTTGGCCAGGATATTGAATGGTAAGAATCAATTCCAGCCATTAGTTTGCAAACAAGATCTCCGGTCGGGGCTCCCCGTTCTCCAGAGGGAAAAATCCCTTGATAGCTGCCGGTGAGGACTCAAGGATTGAACTTACACCCCTTGTTCTGATGTCAAGAAATATATGCTCGACTTTAATTAAACCATATATCGTTTTCCAGGTATGCCTGCTCCAGTTTTTCCTGGTGATCTTTTACTGCATCCCCCATATCAGCCGCAAGGGTGTGGAGCAGATAATGAATCAGGCTGATCAGGGAAACTGGATTGCCCAGAAAAGGAATGGTTTTCTGGGGCGCGATCAGGACATGATCGCTGAACTGGACCAGGGGACAGGAAGAGCTGTCCGTTATAAGAATTTGTTTCAAATTCCGGCGCCGGGCTATTTTGCCCATGCGGACCAGTTCATTGGGGTAGCGTGAGGTTGCAATAATCACTATGACAGATCCAGAGGGGGCAGATACCATCTGGTCAATGGAGGTTCTGTCACTTCCATTGAGAATAAAAACATTCTCCCGAATCTTGCCCAGGGTCCAGCCCATATAGTGGGCCGAGGAATAGGACAGCCTGGCACCCATTACATACACGGCAGAAGCTGTCTTCAATGTTGCCTTAACCTCTTTGGCATGGGTAAAGTCAATATCTTTGTGCATGGCATTGATGTTCTGAATATCCTGGCGGATGAGCCGGTCCAGTTCCTTATCTTCAGTGTCCATAACCGGATGACTCAGCCGCCCCCTTTCGATCAGGGTCAACTTTCTGTTAATTAGATCTTTTAATGTTGTAATAAACAGGGAATAGCTTTCAAACCCAAGCTGGCGGACAAACCGAACCACAGTGGCCTCACTGATGCCAACTGCAGCCGCCAATTGCCGGGTGGTCATGAAAACAGCTTGATCAGGGTTGGATAAAACAAACTCGGCAAGCCTCTTTCCCTTGGCAGCCAGAGACTCATATTTTTCATTTATAATTTTCTGGAGGGAATTATCTTTATTATCCATTGGCTTTTCCTGGTAAAAAATTAATTTCATAGGTTTTGTTACATTTTTAGATTTTTATGTCAAGTTTCTTCTTTTTTTGTTCCTTAAAAGTATCAAAACAAAAAAATATATGTAATAAAACTCTATTTTTGATAACTTTTGTTACATTTTCCTTGACATATGATTTCCTCCATGGCATTAAGGCGGGAACTATTAAAGAGAAACACTAATAAAAACCACAAGGAGATCGTAATGAATCTAATGGGGTTACAGGGAGGACAATATCGTCCTTTGTCATTGGAACAGGTTAAAATCATACATAAAGCATCCCTATCTATTCTGGAGCATACCGGGTTTACCTATGAAGACGGACTGGATGATACCATAGAACTGCTGGAAAAAAATGGCGCTTTTATTGATAAAAGTCAGCATCGGATAAGGTTTCCGAAAAAAATGATCACTGACCAGGTGGCCAAAGCCCCTGAAAAAGTAATTCTCTGCGGTCAGAACCCTGAAAACGATATGAATTTAACAGAAAACCGTGTCCATCTTGGAACGGGTGGAGCTGCCATCAAGATCCTGGATCCAGATACCGGCGAAATTCGTTCCACCACCCTGGATGACTTGTACAAAGTTTCCCGCCTGGTGGACCAGCTTTCCAATATTCATTTTCTGGTCCGGCCCTGTATCCCAACAGACATTGATGAAAAAGATTATGATATCAATATGTTTTATGCATGCCTGGCCGCATCCGGCAAACATGTGATGTCCGGGGTCAATGATGAGGAAGGACTGCACAGGGTAATGGAACTGGCATCCATGATCCTGGGAGGAAAGGAAAAACTCAAACAAAGACCCATCATATCCATTTCTGCCTGTTTTGCCATCAGTCCGCTGAAACTTTGTACCCAGTCCACCCGGATCATGCAGGAAGCCATCCGTAATTTTATCCCGGTGGCATTGTCCAGCGCGCCCATGGCAGGTTCCACATCCCCTTTGACCATGGCAGGCACCCTGGCCCAGCTCCATGCCGAACAATTGGCCGGGATAACCATCTGCCAGTTGACAAATCCAGGGGCCCCTCTGCTCTATGGAGGGATTCCAGGCATGGCAAATCTGAAAACCATGGGATATTCCGGCGGGGCCGTGGAGTGTGGAATGATGAATGCAGCCATTCACCAGCTGTCCGATCATATTAAAGTCCCCAATTATAATTCAGCCGGCCTTTCCGATTCCAAAGCACCCGATGCCCAGGCAGGATATGAAAAAGCCTTTACATCTGTTCTGGCATCCATGGGCGGATCCAATTTTATCCACCACGCGGCAGGCATGCTGGAGTCCATGCTCACCATTGCCCATGAACAATTTGTCATTGATGATGAAATCATTGGAAATTGCTGCAAAGTGCTTAAGGGGATTGAGGTTGATGAAGAGCATCTGGCCCTGGAAGTGATTGATTCCGTAGGGCCTGGCAATAATTTCATGACCTCTCCCCACACCATGTCCCATATGCGGAAAGAATATTATATGGGCAACGGGATCACCGACAGAAAAGCCCGGGAAAAATGGGAAGCAGACGGTTCCCAGGATACTCAGCAGCGGGCCCTGGCCATGGCAAAAAAACTGTTGGCCAATGAAAAATCCTATATCCCAAAAGACATTGATGCAGCCATTCGTGAAAAATTTAATATTCTACTTCCAACCAGATAAAAGGAGTCAGGAATGATGGACAAGGATATTCAAGAGAAGATGTTTGCCGAATCAATGGATTTTTCTATCTATCAAAAAGCCCTGGATCTGGGTTACAATTATTTAAAAGAAGCCAGAGAACGTCATGTTTTCCCCCATGATAAAGCACTGGAAAATCTTGAACATTTCCATGAACCTTTTCCTGAATTTTCATCTTCCAGTGATGCTGTCCTTGATCTTTTAGAGGCGTATGGTCAACCAGCAACCCTGCCCCATGTTGGAGGCAGGTATTTTGGATTCGTAATCGGAAGCGTTGTTCCTGCAGGCCTGTCAACAAAGATCATGTCCGCATTCTGGGACCAGTGTCCGGCAATGGAGGTCCTGTCTCCCCTGGGAGCAAGATTTGAGATGGTTGTTGAAAAATGGCTGAAGCAGATTTTTTGTCTTCCTGAAAACAGCGTTGCCGGATTTGTAAGCGGGACATCGTCGGCGACTTTTTGCGGACTTGCCGCAGCCCGTTACAAAATTCTAAAGAAAAAGGGGTGGGATGTAAATAACAAGGGTTTGTTTGATGCACCCAGAATCAGAGTAGTTGCCGGGAAACAGGCACATTCCACTGTAATCAAGGCTGTTTCCCTGCTTGGATTTGGCCAGGATGCCATTGAATGGGTGGATGTTGATTCCCAGGGCAGGATAATCCCCGAAGCAATTCCCGATCTTGATGAAAGTACCATCCTGCTTTTGCAGGCGGGGAATGTCAATTCAGGTTCCTTTGATCCTTTTGATAAAATATGTGTAAAAGCAAGAAATCAGGGCGCATGGGTACATATTGACGGCGCTTTTGGTTTATGGGCCGGAGCTTCTGAAACATTAAAGCATTTGTCAGAAGGCTGCCGCCATGCGGACTCCTGGAGTGTGGATTGTCATAAGACTTTGAATACACCCTATGACAGCGGAGTGGTCCTGTGCAGGGACAGAGATTCCCTCATCGCTGCTCTCCACATGTCCGGCTCCTATATTGTTACGGGCAAAGAGCGGGATGGAATGTTTTATACTCCTGAAATGTCAAGGCGGGCCCGAATCTTTGAGATATGGTCAACCTTGAAATATCTTGGCAAAAAAGGGCTCGATCAAATGGTTACAGGATTTCATCAAAGGGCCCTTCAATTCAAAAAAGAGCTTGCTGAAGCCGGGTTTGAAATTGTAAATGATGTTGTATTTAATCAGGTCCTTGTAAAATGCGAGACCGATGATCTAACAAAGAAAACCCTTGAAAACATTCAAAAACTGAAAGTCTGCTGGTGTGGTGGATCCAAATGGCAGGACAGGGATGTGATTCGATTAAGCATTTGTTCATGGGCAACCACTGAAAAGGATGTTTCTCTTTCTGTAAAATCCTTTATTGAAGCACGAAATATGGTGAAAGAAAAAGCATGAGATATTTTTCCCGGCCGGTCACAGGAGACTCTTACCATCTGCCAAAGGAATAGGCCAGCTTCTGGCAAAGGCAAACAGCCATACACTGTTAAAGCATACCAGCAAAAACGCCAACAATGAACTGATCGGATTTGCCGACACAGCTTTTGTCTATGACAACAATGGGAACATAACCCAAAAAACCGCATCAGGTGAAGCACTTGATTACACATAGGATGTTGAAGACCGCCTGACCAGTGTTGAAGATGCCGAAGGCGTTGCTGCCGCCTACTATTATGATCCCTTTGGCCGCAGACTATGGAAAGGTGTAGACGGAATCAGAACACATCGAAAGACCTGGAAAGCTTTAATGTTCCTCTTAGGGTTATAGCGGCAATCACCATGATTTACGGGGCATGTCTTACGCTTGCACAAACAGATGCCAAACGGTTTTGTGCCTGTTCCACCATCAGCCCGATATCATATTCCGTATTTGGTATCGGTGGACTTGATCTTTTGTATTCAAAGGCAGCCTTACAAATCGTCTATTTTGTTTTCTTTCTCTGCCAAAATATTTATCACTGCAGAATTTCCTGTAACTGATTTCGGGGTATTTGATGATTTTTAAAAATTCCATTCGGAACAACTGGTAAGGCTGAATCTCTCATTGTGGCGCGGAATAGCCATCCTGTGCAATGAAGCTATTGATAATCTGGTCATCTAAAAGCTGGTCAATGAATTGCAACTCCTGATCAACGATTTCGCTATAAGGAAACGCTTACCTTGCTTGACAACCGTTAACCATTGGAACTGCCTGTGCCAGACACAGTGAGGTATGCAAAGAGACAAAATATTATGTTGCCAGTTTTTTCAAGAATCTTTAAAATGCGCCCTAACCAATTGAATTTATTGTCAATATGGATTTGCAACCATCAAGTCAGATTTTGTTATTATTTTAGAGAGTTATAGCCACTCGCAACATAACTCCAATATGCTTGAATGTGATTTTGATTTTTCATTTTTCCATATACTTTAATTTTTAGCCTGAGATTAAAAAATCCATCCATACCCAATATGGTATTCTGGAAATATTTAAAAAGGCAGGACTGGTGAACGAAGCGCTTGGGAAATTATAAAATTTGACTCATGGTTGATTATCGTATTCCCAAAATCTACAGCCAGTTCGGCCCATAAGGCCTTAACTCGATTGTTCCACGATTATGACCGGATCTTTATGTAGAAAAATCATAGCTGATCCGTTCACAATCCTATGGGCAGATGAAGCAAATGAATTGGCATAATCGGTAACCTCTATGCCAGATTCTGGGTAGGGAATGACCGAAGTGACGATCAGTTCATCTCCGGTCAATCCGTTTAAGACGATGCGCTTCATGTCACTGGAGGCATACTGGGGTTCGTCAAAATAATCCCACCAGGCAATGTGAATTGGTTTTCCATCCTTTTCGACCTGAAAAAGATAAAGATGATCGGTATCCGTACCATCTCGCAATGTGATTAAGGTTGACCAATCAGCGCCTTCAAGCGATTCTGTCATCTTCTTATAGGTATAATAACTTAATTTTTTAATGCCCAATCCCAGATCATTGGACCCCTGACCATCATAGATTAGCCCGGTGTGATCAAAGTAACTATCAGTATCTTTAAACCCCTCGATCAAACCAAAAGCGATGAAAACTTTTTCTATCCCACGCGACAGCGGATAAATGAAGCGCTTGAAGTAGTCCATTGCTTGTTGTCGTTCGGTTTGGAAATGAAACATATTATCGGACGTATCACCGGAATAAGACCCCATTTCAGTAATCCAGATTGGAAGATCCGGAGGAAAGCCATAATCAACTAACGAATCACGAACATAGCCCAAAACATCTTCACGGGCTTCACTATCGAACATTCGGTATTCTCCGGTGGCATTTCCGTACCAATGGAAATCAAACACATCTATATATTGACCATCAAGTTCCTCCAGTATCGGTACATATCTTTCATTAAAGCCTTGCACATATCCCTCTGGATTGAACCCGCTTACACCGCCAATCACTACTTTACATTCCAAGCAGGCTTGTTTTATGGCTTGGTAGGTGATTTTTTGCAATACAGAAAAATCCGATCGGAGTAGAGCATTTGGTTCATTGCTCACCTGCCAGTAGAGAACCGGATTAACAAGGCCCGGCATATCATCAATGCCGTCACCGTCATAACGTTCCACTGATGCCTTTACAAAATCTTCATATTGAGCCATATTAATAGGCATCCAGGAGCCTTCCAATAAACGACCTTGATCTGAGTCCTGCGTTTCCGGAGCAATATTCGCAAGAACACCAGAATCCTCCGGGATTAATCCGAATTTTCTATCGTAAAATGTAAAGTCATATTCTGTACTGTCGAGATCTGGCTGGACCTTAAACCAGAACAAATTGGTTCCAGGGCGATACCATTTTATACCGATTTCTTTGGCATCAATATATCCATTGGCAGGATACCCCGGTTCAACAATGGCCGCTGGATGAAATCCAAAAGGTGAATCCGGAATTGACGATTTATTATTGTCACCAACAACAGTCGCCACCATTGATACTGACACAATTAAAACTATGAACATTGTATATTTAAAAGCCAAGTAAAAAAATTTCATTTCAAACCTCATATAATTATTGTTAACTCAGATCGAATATCGTGAAGTTAATACCACATTGTGGTAGTGTCAACTTTTAGAATATTTCAATTTGACGAAATTTTTTTCCAATTTTCGGGGTATCCGCCCTTACACCAATGACATCCATGGGTCTGCAACAAAAAAAATGTGCTTGTTCAAAACCAGGACATCCAGGTCACGGGCCACAATATTTATGGAACACCACGATTAAAGACAAAAGCTATGCAAAAAATTTAAAAATGGGTATGGCACTTCAAAAAGTTCTTGCAGAGACAAACAACTACCGTATTTTTTTGAACCTTTGTGAACAATTGGTACAAATAAATAAAAAAATATGCGATTTACGTGGTATCCTCAAAATAATAGATAAAAGTGAGGTTTGGCGTTGTTTTAGTAGCATTAATAAACTGGCTTATAAATGTAACGAACCCTGTCTTTATATTCAGTACGAACCGCCCTCATCGATTTCGTTCTGGAAAAATATCGGATTCACTCTCATTGAGAGAAATGCTTCCAATAACTATATTGAGTAAGCCCCCGGATTTGCCGGGGAGACTCCCAGAGTTTGACAATTCCGGGAATATACGAAAGTCTCCAAAACTGTGAACCGCTTAAAGATCACAGAAAAGAAAACTTTCGATGAACAATTATAATAAATCAAACCATACAACGTATGATTTCAAGTATCATCTAATTTGGATTCCGAGATATTGGAAAAAGCGAATATACAGTAATCTGAGAAAATATCTTGGCGAGGTTTTGAGAGAATTGGCATTGCAAAAGGAATCAAATATAATAGAAGGGCACCTTATGGGAGACCATGCCCATTTGTTTTGTTGATTAAAGGAAAAAATGCAATACATATTGCCTGGACATATGCAGGGCGACGGCACAATTTTACAGGTCAAAATTTTTGGGATGGGGGGTATTTTGTATGACATGACGGTTATGGGTGTCAAAGGCGGCATTTCTATTTTTTAAGCCATATCATGGGAAAAGCCATCCTGTTTTCAACAGCAGGGATCATGGTGCCTTCCGGAGAAATCACTGGAATTGAGAATTTTAAAAATTTCATGTTGTTCAGTTTCAAAATATTCTTTAAGGTCTTTTTTGGAAAAGTTCATTAGTTTTTTGATACCAGAGATGGTTCCAGAATGGTTGCTGGCAAATTTGCTGGCAATGTTTATGGCTTCGATATCCAAATTTTCTGAAGGTACAACACGGTCCACAAGACCTAATTCCAAGGCATTCAAAGCATTAATATCCTTCCTCAATAAAAGGGTTTCCCAGGCCTTTCCGGTTCCCATTATTTTTGAAAGCAGGTATGGCCCCCCGCCGATTGGGATCATGCCCAGGTCAATATAGGGATTGCAGAACATGGTATTGTCTGCAGCTATCCTGTAGTCACAGGCAAGACTGACATTAAGGAAAAGTGAAATTACGTTACCCTTGCAGGCATGAATGACAATTCGGTCCATATCGATGATACTCAGAACAAGCTGGCTAGTGATATTGCACAGCCTGTGCAGATCGAGACTGCTCCCGGCCTGGCTTCCCTTTAAAAAAAAACGGGTGTATGCCTCACACCCAGCCTCCTGGAAATCAGAATTCAACAGGATGACTTTGACATCACGGGATTTTAAAACCTGGCTCGAAAATTTGGCAACCACATCCCGTTTATAAAGATTTGCCAAATGTTCCAAAAGATTTTCCCTGAATCTAATATGGAGTACTTCACCGTCTAAGTGGGCCGAGAAAAAGCCAAAATCTCCCTCCGGGCATTTGTCTTTCATTTCGAGCCTCCTTGTGCCATTATTTTGATTTTTTTCTTCCTCTGATTTCAATAACAGCAATGATGGTGCCATACCGCAACACCTGAACACAAAAAAGGGTTAACCCCCTTGTTTTTAAAAAAATATTACTTCAGTCCCAAAACAGTCCAAACAATTTGAATAAATAATCAGGTTGAACACTGTCAGAAAATTTTGCTGTTTGGAAAAATCTGTAACCATTAAACCGCATCCTGGCGGATAGAAATGTGATTTTCCCCTGGAGACGTAAGGAAGGCACAAAAAAAGATCCATTATATTGACAAACACCATAAGCGGTCTGATATTTACACGCTGTTTAAATAGTTGGAGATAAAAGGTGTTAAGGGAAAAATGGATCAAAAAAATGATAAAATACGAATTTTTTAAAAAACTTATAATATTTACAATTTACTTTACCTTTGTATCTGGCTTTGGTTGTTTGACTGTAAATGCCCGGGAGCTGACATTTAAACAGGCACTTGAACAAATGCAGTCCAAAAATGAGACCTTGAAAGCGTCGGAATCTAAAGTTGATAAAAGCGAGTATGAAAAAAAAGCAGCCCGGGGGCTTTATCTCCCCAAAATTTGGGTGGAAGGGAAAAACACCTCTATTGATGAGGATCTTGTGATTGACTTGAATGATATCCGGCAGGTGATGGGGACACTTCACGGTATCGATTCTGCATTGCTGCCGTCTTTTGAATCAAAGATTCAGAGTTCAAATTTCTCGAACGTAAATATCAATTTTTCATGGGTGGTCTTTACCGGCGGGAAAATCCTGGCGGCAAACAGAGCATTGGATGCCAGGGTCATAGAAAACCAGGAGCAGCTGCTTTATACAGAATCAATCCTCACAACTGAACTTGCTAAAAGATACTATGGGTATCGTCTTTCAATAGAAGCCGCCAATGTTTATAAACAAGTGCTTGACGGGATTGAAGAGCATCTGAACCAGGCCAAAAAACTCGAAAAAAACGGAATGCTTGCAAAATCTGAAAGGCTTCATGCGGAAGTGGCCTATGCCGACGCCTTGAGAAAATATAAAAAATCTCTAAGGAAAACAAAAATTATCCAGGCCGGATTAAAAAACACATTGTCTTCCGAAGAGATAATAACACCTGTTTCGCCACTTTTTATAACAAAAAAAATACAGCCCCTTGAAGCGTATCTTGATACTGCCAGACATGAGAATCATGTATTAAAGCAGATAGCGGCAAAAAAGGAGATCGCCGCCCAGGCATACAATATAGAACTCAGTTCGCATATGCCAAAAATATATTTTTTCGGAAAATATGAATTGTACAAAGACGATCTGACACTGATGGAACCGGAATGGGCAGCGGGTGTCGGTGTGAATCTCTCTCTTTTTGAAGGGTTTTCAAATATCCATAAAATCATGGCTGCCAAAAAATTCAAAGAACAGGTTGGGCATTTTGCGGCAAAGGCAATGCGTGATATTGATACGGTTGTTGAGATAAAATACAATGAACTGATGACGGCAATTGAGCAGTTTGAAGCGCTGGAATCGACAATGGAGTTTGCAAATGAAAATTATAGAGTTCAAAAAAACTCTTTCATGGCAGGCATAACGACCTCTCTCAATGCTGTCGATGCCCAGCTGGCACTCTCTAAGGTGAAAATTGAAAAATTAAATGCAATTTATGAATTTGATGTGGCCCTGGCCCAACTGCTTGAAGTCTGCGGATTGAGTAAAAAATATGAAGCCTATCAAAATAATGATGATGTGGAGGTTCGGTTTTGAAAATTGTTTCAAATAAGTTTTATATATTTTTGTTTATATTATTGATAATCGGGGTATACACGGTTGCCGGGTATTTCATGATTTCCCCGGAGCCGCTTATTCTTCAGGGGGAAGTAGAAGCTAACCAGGTAAGGGTCTCCTCAAAAATAGCAGGAAGAATCAAAATCCTCCACATTAAAGAAGGCAATAGTGTTGAAAAAGGACAGCTCCTTGTAACACTTGAAAGCCCTGAGATAGAGGCAAAATTAAAACAGGCAACCGCAGCAAAAAATGCGGCAACTGCTCAAAAAGCCAAAGCTGACAAGGGACCCCGTAAAGAAAAGATAATATCTGCCCGTAATATGTGGCTGAAAGCCGGGGCAGCCGAAGACTTGGCTGAAAAAACCTATAAACGAGTGGAGAACCTTTACAAGGATGGGATTCTTCCCGCTCAAAAAATGGATGAAGCAAAGGCTAATTACCTGGCTGCCCAGCGAACCACGGAAGCTGCAAAAGCCCTCTATGATATGTCTACCCGAGGTGCGAGACAGGAAGACAAAACAACTGCTGAAGCCATGGTGAATAAAGCTCAGGGTGCTGTTGCCGAAGTTGAGGCTTATTTAAAAGAGACCCGGCTCAAAGCTCCTTTAAAAAGTGAAGTGTCAAGTATTGTCCCAAAGGTTGGTGAGCTTATCACTCCAGGATTTCCCATTGTAAATCTTGTTGATCTTGATGATGTGTGGGTGACATTTAATTTACGGGAAGATCTTTTGTCTGATATCAGGATGGGCAGTATTATTACGGCAAGGTTTCCGGCATTGAACAATAGAGAAATCAAACTCAAGATTAACTATATAACAGTCCTGGGCCAGTATGCGATCTGGCATGCCACAAAAGCATCCGGGGATTTTGATCTGAAAACCTTTGAAATCCGTGGAATTCCCATGGAAAAAGTGGAAGGACTTCGGCCGGGGATGAGTGCCCTTGTCACCTGGAACACCCAATCAAAAATTAAGGAATTATAGGATCTTATTATTTTGAAAGATGCTGTTTCGGATGAAACCACACCCGGATTTAAAACGGTGATCTCAAGAGAGATTCAAAGGATGCTAACACGGCCTTTGTACCTGCTCATTACCATTGTACTGCCTCTGGTTTCCTTTGCAATTTTCTGGATCATTTTCAATCCAGGGGTTCCCAAAGATCTGCCTATTTCGGTCTATGATGCTGATAATACACAGATGTCAAGGCGGATAACACGGATGCTGGATGCAACGAGTCTTCTGAAAGTTTCCCAGCGGGTAACGAGCATTGAACACGGCAAAAAACAAATGCTCAAGGGGAAGAGCAACGCCGTGATCCTGTTGCCGAAAAATTTGGAAAAAGATATTTTAAAAGGACTCTCCCCCCAGGTGGTTAATTTTTATAACAATGAGTTTTTACTCCTGGGCAGCATGATAAACAGGGACGTTACCGCCGTCATCCAGACGGCTTCAAAGGGGCTTAACCTGTCCATACGGCAAAAAAAAAGTGAGATGGCAACAGCGGCTATGGCTCATATTGAACCGGTTGCCATAAAAAAACATGTCCTGTTTAATCCTTATTTGAATTATTTTTATTTCCTGACAGGGACCCTGCAGCCCGCCATGCTTCAAATTTTTATCATTGTCATGACCGTATTTGTTTTTGGTATTGAGCTTAAAGAGGGAACTGCAGGAGAATTGTTTGAAAAGAGCGGTGGAAATATAACCGCGATAATCCTGGGAAAACTTTTGCCGTACTCCCTTATTTATATCCTGCTCGGGTTTTTTATGAATATCTATCTTTTAAGGATTCCCGGGTTTCCTTTCAGGGGACACCTCGCCGTTCTTGTGATATCAACGATATTGTTTGTTTTCGCTTATCAGGCGATCGGGATTTTCATCATATCGCTCACGGCTAATCTGCGCATGGCGCTGAGTGTCGCGGCCTTTTATTCGTCAACAGCTTTTGCCTTCAGCGGGGTAACATTTCCCATCATGGGAATGCCGCTCTTTGCCAAAATCTGGAGCAGTCTTCTGCCCCTTACCTATTACATTAAAACCTTTGTTGATCAGTCCATGAAGGGCGCCCCAGTCTCTGTTTCTATACCAGACCTGTGTTTTCTCTCATTTTTTATTCTCGGGGGAGTTTGTCTCTCTTGTTTCAGAATGAAGAAGATATTAAATGATCCGGCATACTGGGGGAGATCATGAAAAACCTTTTCCAGATATGGCTCAATGAATACTATATTATTTTTTCAGATATCGGCAGCCTGCTTATATTTTTTGGCGCCATCATTATTTATCCGTTTTTTTATCCGCTACCCTATACCAATGAAGTGTTAAAAAATGTACCTGTGGCTGTGGTTGACATGAATCAGTCCCAGCTCAGCCGTCAACTGACACGAATGCTTGATTCAAACCAGCTCATTAATGTGACAACAAAAGCATTGGCCTTTGATCAGGCAAAAACCTCTCTCATAAAAGGGGGGATCAATGGAATCATTTATATTCCGGAAACATTTGAAAAACGGATTTTACGAGGAGAACAGGCCATAATTTCGGTCTATTCAGATGCCAGTTCTTTTTTGATATACAAACAGGTTTTATCCGGTATCTATCACGCGACCGGCACCTTTTCTGCCGGTATTGAAATCAAACGGATGCTTGCCCGGGGCAATATGCAGGAGCAAGCCCTTTCTGCCCGGGCACCGATATCACTTTTGCCGGTTCCGCTGTTCAATGCCGTTGGCGGCTATGCAACCTATGTAGTGCCGGCTGTTCTTGTGCTGATGCTGCAGCAAACCTTGCTCATTGGTATTGGTTTACTGGCCGGAACCCGGAGGGAAAAAGGAAGGGGCAAAGATATCAGTTCCCAGTCCGTCAGTATCGTATCCCTGGTATTGGGAAAAGCGTTTGCCTACTTTTCAATCTATATGGTCCATGTGGTATACCTTTTCGGTATATTGTTCCGGTTCTACCACTTCCCGCAAAGGGGGAACCCCCTGGACCTTATTTTATTCATCATTCCATATCTTTTTGCATCTATCTTCCTGGCACAGGCTATTTCAGGGTTTTTTAAAAACAGGGAAATTTCTATGGTTATACTTTTGTTTACATCAATCCCTGCAGTTTTTCTTTCTGGGTTTTCATGGCCGAAATCATCAATGCCGGACTGGTTGAATCACCTGGCACTGCTGCTGCCATCAACAGTCGGTATTGACGGGTTTTTAAGAATCAACCAGATGGGCTCGTCACTTAAAGATGTTGGCTTTAACTGGGGCATTCTTCTTGGGCTTACAGCAGTATATTTTATGCTGGCGGTTATTTCTATAGAAAAGCAGTATAACAGACCATGAAATTATGCGATAAGTGGCAGAAGTGCAAAGAACCATTGGGCCGGTCTGAGCATATTTGTCAAGCACCCTGAAGTGCCAATGGACAACAATAATGGAGAAAACTACATACGCAATGTTGTGCCTGTACCAGGCCGGGAATAATATTTCAACTTTTTGATTCTTTCTTATACTTTGGTTGACAAAAAGCATCTTATCCTAAAAATCCTTTGGTTTTTTAACAGATTGTTTGTATCCTGATTCAAATTTGCAAACAGAGTGTTTTGAGGGGGATAAAAAAATAAATCGAGGTTAAAATGATATTTAAAGATGAAAATGACTTTTCACTTTTTCCAAAATGTATTTTTATGACCGCCATTATTCTGGTAACGCTTTTGGCCGGCTATTTAATGTTTAAAGATATCAATACCCTGTCTTCGGGTTTAAAACCCTACGCCATAACCGGAGATTTCAACCGCCAGGTTGTTCTGATGTTTTGTCTCGTGTTTTATGTTTTAAGATTAAGTATTACTGTATTTGTCTTTCTGAAACGTAAAATGGTCTGGAAAGAGATGGTTCTTGTTTCAGGCCTGATGTCATTTGCCCTGTTTTCTTTTGTCAAAGTTGGCGGCAGCAGCAGTCAACCCCTTGGGGGTTTGGATTATTTCAGCCTCCTGTTATATCTATTTGGGTCATGGCTGAACACATGTTCTGAGTATACAAGATATATCTGGAAAAAACAGGATAAAAACAAGGGACATCTTTACACAGAGGGGTTGTTCAAATATTGCATGCATATCAATTATTTTGGTGATATCGTTCTTTTTACAGGGTTTGCCCTGATGACGCTTCAGTTGTCTATGCTATTTATTCCCCTTGTCATGGCGTTAAATTTTATTTTTTTTATTATTCCACGACTTGATAAATATCTGTCAGATAAATATGGTGGCGAGTTTAAAGCCTACGCTGGAAAGACAAAAAAGTTTATACCTGGAATATACTAAAGGTTATGGAGTCTTCAGGCCGTTGAGAATGAGGGAAGTGGCAAACCGGATATCCTCTTCAATTTCTTTAAAATCAAACTGACCCAGGGTCAGGTTATCCATTTGCAGCAGCATCCGCTGTTGTTTTATCCCATTGACCACACAGAGAATGATGTCAGCTGTTTTATGGGTATCAATTTTCCCGATCTGTTTTGTTTCCATTGCAAGGTCTAAAACCCCACGGATGATTTCCGTTTCCCGGATATTAAACCGGTTGAACAAATCCTGGAACATGGGCTGGAACCGGAGTTGCTTGGATGTTTTTATGGAAAGTTTATGCAGGTTGACCATTTTCTGGAAATGATGTTCCCTTTCCAGGATATAGGTCTGGATTTTTTCATGCCAGGTACTGATGGTATCAACTTTTTCCTTGAGGAAATACAAAAAAGCTTCTTTTTCCTGAACGATAATTTCACAGAAAATAGCTTCCTTGCTTTTGTAATAATAGTATAAAGATGCCTTGTTCAGTCCCACCATTTTGCTGATATCATCCATGGTGGTCTTGGCAAATCCATAGTGGGCAAAACAGTGGCTGGCAGCTTCTAATATCTGTTCTTTCTTTTGGGGGTCCGGCATGGTTTATCTTCCCTTCAACAATTTGTCCAAATATATTTTTTGTTTGATACATAGTCAAGGTAAAGATTCGATTCTGTTAAAGCTTTGATCATAGTGATCGAAAGCTATTGGAAATTTTTTTTATTCCATACTTAAAAATAAGGGTCTGGCGGACAAAATGCCGCCAGACCTGCCAGTTCAGGTGGTAAAATCTCGAATTTTAGCTGTACAGGTGACAGACACTCTAAAAATTAATCTGCCATTTTACGCCATAGTAAAGAATCTCTGACTCCTCGGCTCCAGTGTTGTCAGTTTCATTGTCGATCACACCCACTTCAGGAACAAAGAAGACTCCGGGTGCAAGAGTAACAATGGACTGAACATAATAGGAGGTGGCCCCATCTTCTATGGAACCTGCCGTGTCAAGCTCTGCTTCCGTATATCCATAACCGGCTTCAATGGAAAACATATCATTGATTTTAGCACCGGCAACGAGCACATACCCATAGGCATCATTATCAACTACGTCCGTGCCGGCAATAATGGGATCACCGTCGGGTGCGTATGACATTCCATAGGGGCCGATGTTCTGGCCTACAAAAATACTTGCGTTAAGATAGTATCTGTCAAAGTTGATGCCGGCACCAATGGCACCGATATAGCTGTCAATGTCATTCTCAACAGTCGTTGCAGGGTCGTACAGAGAGTAAGTGTTATACCCGCCGGCAAATTCTACAAATGCGTTGTTAAAGTCAAGCTTGTAGGAGGCTTCGATTCTGGGAATGGTATTTTCACTGGTTCCGCCGACCACATTGAGCACATCTGATTTGGGCTGAATGGCCGCAATTTTGAAATTTCCAAAGGTCAGCTCAAGCATGGGAGAACGTCCGCTGTAAATACCACCATAGGAAACCAGGTCTTCGTCTGAGCCATAAACCTGGTTGCTGTAGAACCAGTTAAGGGGAGTGTAGGACTGGCCCACAAGAAATTTACCGGATCCAAAATCCCATTCCCCATAGAGATGACGAACATTGACCCCTGTGCCGTATTCAAAGCGGGCAGTCAATTCATCATTGACTTTGACGTTCGCACCAATACGGGAGTTACCCTGGAGATTCTCATCAAAGATTGTTGTATCCCTGATAAATTTGTTGTCCGTGTCTGTTACAAATGTTGAAACACGCGCTGAACCATAAAAGTCCCACTCAGAAGCAGCGGCTGACATTGTAAATGCTGCAACCATTGTCAGCGCAATTGTTATGATATTAATTTTTTTCATTTTTTTTATCCTTTTTTTATCCTTTTAAAAATTTAATGCCCACCTGAAACATGGATTTAAATTTGTTGTGGCCTTTTCCACCTGGAAATCAATCTGTTTGATTTCTAATCTTCAACTCTTCGACTCTTCAAACAATAATACGTTCTGTTTGAAGAATTGTCAAGCATGTATTCTATGTTTGGATTCCGAACATCTTTTTTGTCGGGCATGAAATTCTCCAGTCCTCTATCTCTATTTTCGATATTTGCTCTGGCAGTTCGTTCGATCAGCACGACCATTTAAAGGGTGATCATGCGCCTGTCCGGGAAGTTGAAGAAGACGGCAGCCCGGCTTAAAGGTTTTGTCCTTTTCCTTCTTGTTCATCCCTGCAAAACAGTCTAAAATACAATGTTGAAAAAAAAGTTCCGTATTTTAAGAACAAACAAGAGGAGTCTCGTGTGAAAAAAATAATTATGGGTCTGATCATCCTTGCCATGGCCGGGGTCTGTCCGGCAGATGAGAATTCAATTACATCCAGTAATTTTTCTTTACGGGATACACCCCGGTACGCCAAAGGGTTTACCCATTTTGATTACGTCAATCCAAATGCCCCCAAGGGCGGGTCTGTGACGCTGTCCACCACCGGCACCTTTGACAGTTTTAACCGGTATGCCCAGAGAGGGGATTCCGCTGCAGGGAGTGACCGTCTGTATGATACCCTGATGATGGCCTCGGATGATGAGATTGATGTGCTCTACCCCTTGATTGCCGAAAAAATTGAATATGCAAAAGATTTCACCTGGATTATTTTTTATATCAATAAAAAGGCCAGATTCCAGGATGGGCAGCCCATTACCTCAGACGACGTGGTGTTCACATTTAACAAATTCATGACCCAGGGGGTCCCCCAGTTTAAGAGCTATTATAAAAAGGTAGACCATGCAGAAGCCCTGGACGCCCACACGGTAAAATTTGTCCTTAAAGAAAGCAGTATCAACCTGCTTCACTCCATCGCCGGCCTGGCCGTCCTGCCAAAGCATTACTGGAAAACCAGAGATTTCAGCGAACCCACAACCGATGTCCCCCTGGGCAGTTCCGGCTTTACCATTGAGTCCTTTAAAATGGGGCAGTATGTGGTGGTCAAACGCTTAAAAGACTATTGGGCTAAAGATCTTCCGGTTAACAAGGGACGGCATAATTTTGATTTTATCCGGTATGATTATTACAAAGATGAGATTGTCACCCTGGAAGCCTTTAAAGCAGGGGAGTTTGATTTCAGGTCCGAGAGCGTGGCAAAACAATGGGCCACCCTGTATAAAGGGGACAACTTTGATAAAAAAAATATCATCAAGGAAGAAATCCCCCATGAAATTCCCCAGGCCATGCAAGCCCTGATTTTCAACACTCAAAAAGAGGTGTTCAGGGACGTCCGGGTTCGGGAAGCCCTGAATTATGCCATGGATTTTGAGTGGATGAACCAGCACCTGTTTTACAATCAGTATACCCGGACCCGCAGTTATTTTCAGAATACCGAATATGAAGCAAAGGGGCTGCCGTCCAAGGAAGAGATCGCCTGCCTTGAACCGGTGAAAGACAAAATCCCGCCCCGGGTCTACACCCATGAGTACCAGCCGCCAATCACCGACGGCAGCGGCAATATCCGGCCCCAGCTGAGAAAAGCCCTTGGTCTCCTGAAAAAAGCAGGATGGGATATTTCCAACCGGAGGATGACCCATCAACAGACCGGGAAACTCATGGAGTTTGAACTGCTCCTTTACAGCCCCACCATGGAACGGATCGCCATCCCGGTCCAGGACAACCTGAAAAAACTCGGCATTACCCTGAATATCCGGCGAGTGGATACCACCCAGTTCATCAACCGGATGCGGGCCAGGGAATTTGACATGATTTCCGGCGGGTATTCAGCCAATGCATTTCCGTCCTCCAACTTGAAAATCGTCTGGCATTCCGGCTTCCTGGATGCCACCTACAACACCGCAGGGGTAACAGATCCTGCCATTGATTTTCTCACCGAAAAAATAGACCAAAACCAGACTGACAAAGCAGCACTGCTCTACTATGGACGGGCCCTTGACCGGGTGCTCCAATGGAACTTTTTTGTCATGCCGGAATGGCACCTGAGCAGATTCAGGGTGGCCTATTGGAACAAGTTTTCAAGACCGAATATCCGGCCAAAGTACGCCATCGGCTTCATTGACACCTGGTGGATTGATACGGCCAAACAGGCCCTGCTGCCCAAACGGAATATCAGACAATAACAGAGAATACATAAAAGGATATCATGGGTTCCTATATCATTCGCAGACTGCTCCTGGTCATTCCGACCCTGATCGCCATTGTCACCATAAATTTCTTTATCATCCAGATTGCTCCCGGCGGGCCTGTGGATCAGCTCATTGCCAAACTGCAGGGCCTTGATTCCGGCATCATGGAGCAGGTGACAGGCAGCGGTAAATCCGAACTCAAACAGACCGACATCAAAGAAAAAAGCACTTACAGGGGAGCCCAGGGCCTGGACCCGGAAGTGATTGCCGAGATCGAACGCCGGTTCGGGTTTGATAAGCCCATGCATGTGCGATACTTTAAAATGCTCAAGGATTTTTTCTTTTTTGATTTCGGGGACAGCCTTTTCCGGGGGCGATCCGTGGTGGAGCTGATCGTGGAAAGAATTCCCGTGTCTGTCTCGCTGGGCTTGTGGAGCACCATTATCATCCACCTGGTCTGCATCCCCCTGGGGATCAAAAAAGCCTTAAAGCATTCATCCCGGTTTGACATCTGGACCAGCACCGTGATCATCGTGGCAAATGCCATCCCGGTCTTTTTGTTTGCCATTCTCCTGATCATCCTGTTTGCCGGCGGTACCTATTTTAACTGGTTCCCCCTTCGGGGGCTTGTGTCTGTCAATTTTGACCAGCTGTCCTTTTTCGGAAAAATCATCGACTACTTCTGGCACATGGCCCTTCCCACGCTGGCCCTGGTCATCGGCGGGTTTGCCACCCTCACATTTTTAACCAAAAACTCATTCCTGGACGAAATCAGCAAGCAGTATGTGGTGACAGCCCGTGCCAAAGGGCTCACTGAAAACCGGATTCTATACGGTCATGTGTTCAGGAATGCCATGATCCTGGTTATTGCCAGTTTCCCCTCTGCCTTTATAGGCCTTTTCTTCACCGGGTCCATGCTCGTAGAGGTCATCTTTTCCCTGGACGGTATGGGTCTCCTGGGATTCCAGGCCACGCTCCAGAGGGATTTTCCCTTAATGTTTTCAACCCTCTATATTTTTACCCTCATGGGCCTGATCCTGTCCATTATCAGTGATATCACCTATACCATCGTAGACCCCAGGATCGATTTCGAAAAAAGGTGATATAAATGATAAAAATCAACATCACAAAAATAAATCAGGAAAGATGGAACCGGTTCCGTGCCAATAAACGCGGTTACATTTCTTTGTACCTGTTCTCCTTTTTATTTGTCATTACGCTTTTTTCAGAACTCATCGCCAATGACAGGCCGCTGTTGATCTATTATGACGCTCAATTTTACTGCCCCCTGGTAAAAGAGTATGCAGAAACTCAATTCGGTGGAGAGTTTGAAGCCCCGGCCGATTATAAAGACCCCTATGTCATCGACCTCATCAATAAAAAGGGATGGATGATCAATCCAATTATCCCGTTTTCCTATAACACCATCAATTACGATCTTGACGGGCCTGCACCGTCACCCCCATCCCGGACTAACTGGCTGGGGACCGATGACCGGGGCAGGGATATCGTGGCCCGCCTTTTCTACGGGTTCAGGATTTCCGTATTGTTCGGTCTCACCCTGACCATCTGTTCCTCTGCCATCGGGATCATTGCTGGCGCTGTGCAGGGCTACTACGGCGGGTCCATCGATATTTTCGGCCAGCGGTTCATCGAGATCTGGTCCAGCCTTCCCACGCTCTTTCTGCTCATCATTTTGTCCTCTGTGGTCCAGCCCAATTTCTGGTGGCTTCTGGGCATCACCCTGATGTTCGGGTGGATGTCCCTTGTGGGCGTGGTCAGGGCAGAATTCTTACGGGGAAGAAATTTTGAGTATGTCACCGCGGCCAGAGCCCTTGGCCTGAGTGACGCAAAAATTATTTTCCGGCATGTGCTTCCCAATGCCATGGTGGCCTCCATCACCTTTATGCCCTTTATCCTGGGCGGTTCCATCACCACGCTGACTTCCCTTGATTTCCTGGGGTTCGGCCTGCCCGTGGGCTCCCCTTCCCTGGGGGAACTGCTGGCCCAGGGAAAAGCCAATATGCAGGCACCCTGGCTGGGGTTGTCCGCCTTTGTTGTCCTCTCCCTCATGTTCAGTCTCCTGGTCTTTATCGGTGAAGGGGTCAGGGATGCCTTTGACCCCCGGAAGGTGTATTAAGACATGAACAACACCATACTGACCATAGAAAATTTGAGCATCTCCTTTAAAATGGGCGACCGGATCACCCGAGTGGTTGAAAATGTAAATCTTGTCCTGAACAAAGGGGAAACCCTTGCCCTTGTCGGTGAAAGCGGGTCCGGCAAAACCGTTACCGCCATGTCTGTCCTGAGACTGCTCCCGGAATCCGCAGTATACCCCACCGGAACGATTACACTTGACCAGGAAGACTGTCTGACCACATCAGAACAGGAAATCCGGAACATCCGGGGCAATAAGGTCGGTGTGATCTTCCAGCAGCCCATGACCTCCCTGAACCCCCTTCACAGAATCGGAAAACAGCTCAAGGAGTCGATTTTTCTTCACCAGCATGTCAGCCATTCAGAAGCAGACAAACGGGCCCTTTACTGGCTCAAACGAGTGGGGCTTAAGGATCCGTCCAGTAAACTGTCCTCGTTCCCCCACCAGCTGTCCGGCGGGGAGCGCCAGCGGGTTATGATTGCCATGGCATTGATCAACGAACCCGATATCCTCATTGCTGACGAACCCACCACCGCCCTTGATGTAACTGTCCAGGCCCAGATCCTCGACCTGATCCGTGATCTCCAGGAAGAAATGGGCATGGCCATCCTCTTTATCACCCATGATCTCACCATTGTCCGGCGGATCGCCGACCGGGTGGCAGTGATGAAAGACGGGCAGATTGTGGAAACCGATGTCCCTGAAATCATATTCAACTCTCCTGCCCATGCCTACACCCGCCATTTAATCAATTCAGAGCCCAAAGGCTGGCCTGACCCGGCAGATGAACAAGACGAAACCCTGATTGTCGTGGAAAACCTCAAGGTCTGGTTCCCCATTCAAAAGGGCATCCTTCGAAAAACCGTGGACCATGTAAAGGCCGTGGATGACATTTCTTTTACCATTAAAAAGGGTCACACATTAGGGATCGTCGGCGAAAGCGGATCCGGCAAGTCCACCACCGGGTTTGCCATTTTAAAACTCAACAACTGCCAGGGAAAAATCCTGCTGGGCGAACACAGCCTCAATGATATGGATAAAGACCAGATCCGGCAGTTGAGAAAACGAATGCAGATCATTTTCCAGGACCCCTTTGGCAGCCTCAACCCGAGAATGTCCGTTTCCCGGATCATAGGGGAGGGCCTTGCCATCCACCACCCCGGACTCACCCCGGACCAGGAAGAAAAAGAGATCATCATAGTCATGGAAAAAGTCGGGCTGGATCCTGACACCCGGCAAAGATACCCCAATGAATTTTCCGGCGGCCAGCACCAGAGAATCGCCATTGCCCGCGCCCTGATCCTGAAGCCCGAATTCATGGTCCTGGATGAGCCCACCTCCTCCCTGGACCGGTCTGTCCAGTTCCAGGTCCTGGAACTCTTAAAAAAACTCCAGAAAGAGTTCCATCTGACCTATATTTTTATCAGCCATGACCTGAAGGTCGTTAAATCCCTGTGCCATGACATCGTGGTCATGAAAGACGGCGTCATCGTCGAAACAGGGGACTCAGATAAGATTTTTTCCCATCCCGAACACGATTATACCCGGCAGCTGATTGCCACTGCATTTCAGGGACTGCCCCTCTAAAAAAAATATTATTTTTAAATATCAGGGTTTTCCCTAATTGCTTTTTCTCTTTCCCTTAGATAAGTAGTAAAGTGTCGGTAAAATTGTATTCTTTCAATTATTTCTGTCCGCGAACACGTAACCGACAGGGCGGAGCTATCCTAAGGACCGTCAATCAAAGATCCAGCGGGCTTTTTGTCTCTTTGATGGTTCTGGACTTGACAGTGTGGGTGTAAATCATGGTGGTGCGGATATCACTGTGTCCCAAAAGCTCCTGGATGGTCCTGATGTCATAGTTGGCCTGGAGAAGATGGCTTGCAAAACTGTGGCGGAAGGTATGGGCAGTTGCCCGTTTGCTCAGCTGGACTCTATTTACTGCCGTCTTTATCGCTTTTTGGACATAGCGTTCATGCAGATGGGCACGCCGGTATTCTCCTGTTTCCGGAACCCAGGTCAAATCTTTTGCAGGGAAAAACCATTGCCACGGAAATTCCTGTCCAGCATTCTTATATTTTTTTTCAAAGGCATCAAACATGAAAGCACCACCGATACCCTCTTCAAGATCCCGGCGATGGATATGTCTGACCGTATCAAACTGGCGCCTGATTTCCGGTATGATGACTTCGGGCAGCGGCACGGTCCGGTCTTTTTTCCCTTTGCCGTCATGTATGGTCAGCACACCTGCATCAAGGTTAAAATTATTGACCCTGAGGTTCATACATTCTGCAAGCCGCAAGCCGCAGCCGTATAGGAATTTTACGATAAGGTCATATGGGTATCGGAGTTTTCCAACAATAAGGTCGACTTCCGGCCGGGACAATACAACCGGAATATAGGGTTTTCTTTTGGCCCGGACAACACCGTCGACTTTGCCGAATTCCCTGCCAAGAACATTCCTGAAAAAAAACAGCAGCGCATTAAATGCCTGGTTCTGTGATGATGCAGACACCCGTGATTCAACCGCAAGGTAAGTTAAAAACGTTTTCACATCCTCGACCGTCAGCAATTCCGGTTGTTTGTTTTTCACATAGTTTTGAAATTTTCGCGTCCAGGTGCTGTAGGCCTTAAGGGTTTTTGGAGAATAATGTCGAACTTTTATTTCATCACTGAGCTTTGTATAGACCTGTTTCCATTCCTTATTATGCCCGGATTTGTTTGCCCGGTAGGGCGCGGTTTCCTCTTTAACACAGGAGACTGGTTCCTGATTGCCAAGCCAGTCAGGGCGAATACCGAACAGGTTAAAATAAATGAGTATGCTGTCATAGGCCTGTTTCTGTTGCTGTTTGGATTGTTTTTTATCTCTCAGCTTATTAATATAATGAGGAAGGGTTTCAGGATTTTTCGAAACGTGGTTGTACTTGTGGCAAAAATCAAGGTAAAACCTCAACCATTTCCTGTAGGAATTGTGGAGTTCCGATGAAATGCCGGTGGCAGTTAATTGCAAATCAAATTTTAATAACAGCTCTTGTGGTATTATCTTCATCATGATATCCAATTTCAGATTCCATCCGAATTTGAATGATATACGGTTAGAAAACATAGAATAAAAGCTAAGAATTGTCAAATATCTTTTTTAGAATGATATGCGGTTAACCGGATATCTCGGCTATACGGAAACCGTTCAATTACTTGTTCAGCGTTAACCAGGACGCCGGGCGCGGGATGGACAATCAACTGATAATATGTTATTGCTGAAGTCATAGCAACGCAGCAGCCTAACCTTCGTTTAACAAAAAGAAAAATATTATGAAATGCTCAAGGATATCCTGTAAAAAAATTATGTATCACTATTACTTACTTCTGATATCAATCTTTTTTTGGATCATTTCTGGATATTCATATGCGGCTGACGCACCGAATCTTAAGCCCCGTTTGGTGACTGGGCCGCACACGAGTGATGCAGAACCAAAATCTCGTCAAGGGGGTAGGCTGGTCATCTGTTATGGCGGAACTCCAATCCATTTCAACCCAGCCATTGCTTCTGGAACGCCTGTAGCAATGCCCGGGGCACAGTTGTTTGCCAGCCCCTTGCGATACGACGAAAACTGGGACCCCAAGCCTTATTTAGCCAAAAGCTGGGAGGTTTCTGGGGATGGATTGGCAGTAACCCTGCATCTGGTGGAAGGGGCAACTTTTCACGATGGCCACCCTATTACTTCCGATGATGTGGCATTCTCGGTGATGCTTGTGAAGGAGTATCACCCTTTCAAATCCATGTTCAAACCGGTGCTCAAAGTCGATACGCCGGATGTGCATACGGCTGTTATCAGACTGTCGAGTCCCCATCCGGCCATTATGTTAGCCATGTCACCAGCCCTGCTGCCCATTTTACCCAAACATGTTTACGGTGACGGACATGATATTAAGACCCATCCTGCCAACCTGGCACCGGTGGGTTCAGGTCCTTTTAAACTGGTGGCCTATACACCCGGCAAGACCATTGTGCTCAAACGCTATGACGACTACTTTATTCCGGGTCGCCCTTACCTGGATGAAATCATTATTCGTCTGGAGGATGATCCCAAAGCCGAACAGATATTGATGGAGCGACAGGAAGTTCACATGTTGCCTGGACTTACGGATTTCGACGGTATAGACCGATTGTCCAGCAAACCCTATATTTCCGTAACATCTCACGGGTTCGAGGCTGTGGGACCCTTGATTCGACTGGATTTCAATCTATTGCGCAAGCCCCTGAATGATAAACGTGTGCGTCAGGCGATTGCCTATGCTATGGATCTGGATTTTATCACCCAGTATCTGCACCAGGGCAGATCAGAACGTGCTCCGGGTCCCATCGTGCCTGCAAGTCCCTTTTATTCAGATAAGGTCCGCAAGTATACCCTTGACCTGGATAAGGCAAGCCAATTGTTAGACGCGGCAGGCTATCCGCTTAAACCAGGTGGCACCCGTCTGACCATTACTTTGGATTACCTGCCGGCGATGCCCAGCCAGCAGGAAGACGTGGCGCTTTATCTGCGACGACAATTAGCCAAAATTGGTATTGAAGTACAAATACGCACCTCGGCCAGTTTCCCTGAATGGGCCAAGCGCAGTGGCAATTGGGATTTTGATATGACATTGGACTTTGCTTACAACTGGGGCGATCCAGTGATTGGCGTGGGACGTCTCTACCTGTCCGATAACATCCGCAAGGGAGTGGTGTGGTCCAACACGCAAAACTACCGAAACCCCACAGTAGATGAACTGCTCAATAAAGCAGGGCAGGAGATGGATGTAGGCAAGCGCAAGTCCCTATACGCCGAGTTTCAACAAATAGTAGCCGAAGATTTACCCATCATCTGGATCAATGTGGTCCCTTATCACAACGTCTACAACAAGGGATTGGGAAATCCACCGCTCTCCATCTGGGGGATTCATTCACCCTTGGACAAAGTTTATTGGAAAACCCTGCCAAAAATTACCAGCGAACCGCTACCACCCCTTTCGGGCAAAGAAACCCCTCTTCAGACGGTTGCGTTGCGTGCACTTTCCCTGTTGCACCAGCAGGGTATCTATGGTGCATTGGAAACCTTAAGTGATCCGGGGCAGGGATTTTTGGATTTGCAGGCGACAGGATTGCATGTGATCGGCTTTACCCATCAGGGAACCATCTTTTTAGATAATTCAGGGCAAACTAAGCCTGGCATGGACATCCGTGACATCCTTGATCTGAAGGGGAACAAGGTATTACCACAATTATTGGCTGCTGCCGATCATGAAGGGGGCAGCCTTTTAACACTTCAAGATTTTTGGCCGAACCCGGCAACGCAAACAGTTTCCCCGCTGTCGGTATGGTGCGTCCGATTATCGCCACAGGACGTGGTATGTGCTATGAAATGGAGTCACTGATGGAGAAGATAAAATTATTTTTAAACAATATGCCTATCCGTTTCAAGGTTCTGATTGTACCACTGATGCTGGTAATGGCTATCATCATGGTTTCCAGTCTATCTATCTATGGTCTAAAAGAACAGCAACAAACAATGGCTGCGGTCAATGACATCACCCTGAAGAGGATCACTCTGATCAATGAATTTAAGACGTTAAGTGAACAGGTTCAGTCTAATCTGTTCCGTATTTCGGTACTTCGTTCCATGAATCTACCCAAGCAGGAAATTGCCCCTGCTCAGACCAATCTGACACAGGGGCTGAGCGATCTGAACGTCATTTACGGTCAGATGCTCATCCGATGGCAACTTGATATAGACGAGTTTGCCATTCTCAAGCGGATGAAGGAATCTCTATCCAAATTTCGCTTACAAGCCAAACAAGCCGCCGTTGTTGTGGTGAAAAATCCATCTTTTGGTGTGCTACTGGTTCGATCTTCTGCTGCATCGTTTGATGATTTTAGTGCCATGCTGGCGACTCTTTTGGACTACGAAATGGCGAAGGTTATTAGAACGACAGAAGCGTCGAATATAAAAACACAAGAACTCTCCCTGGCCATAGTGGTTCTGGTTTTGTTGATTGCTATCGCTGCTGCAATTGTTACCATAATGCTTAGTGCCCGCCTGATTTCTGGCCCCATAGGATTGATAACCCGCATGATGCACCGCCTTGCCGATGGCGATTTGTCGATGGAAGTAAGTCATCTGGAGCGTAGTGACGAAATTGGTGAGATGGCACATGCCGTAGACGTGTTTAGAAGCAACGCTATAGAAAAAGAAAAGATGGATCAAGCGCTTCAGGAGAGTGAAAAACGCTACCGTCTTTTGTTCATGCGAACACCGGCTGGCGTATTTCATTATAACAGCGAACTTTTCGTGACCGACTGCAATGATCGACTTGCAACAATTCTTAAATCAACACGACAAAAATTAATCGGATTTGATCTACGGGGGATCAATGACCAAAGACTGATGCCGACACTATATGAAATTTCTAAAGCCGAAGAGGGATTCTATGAAGGTCCTTATCTTTCTACCACAGGAACAGGCAACGAAATTTGGTTGACTCTGCGGACTAGCCCCTTGTTTGATCAACGGGGTCACATCGTTGGCGGCGTGGGGCTGATGGAAGACATCACGGAGAAAAAGCAAGCAGAAGAGATGATCAAGGAACTCTCTTTGAGGGATTCGTTGACTTCGTTGTACAACCGGCGTGGATTTGTCACCCTGGCAGAGCAAAAACTGAAAGATGCCAACAGAGAAAAGAAATCTTTGCGGCTGATCTTCATTGACTGCGATGATCTCAAATGGATTAATGATACACTTGGTCACAGTGAAGGAGACAACGCACTGGTAGATACGGCTGACGTCCTGGAACAAACTTTTCGTGAATCCGATGTAATTTCAAGACTGGGCGGCGATGAGTATGCTGTACTAACAACACACAGTACGGATATCGAAACGGATATTATTTCGAAACGAATTCAACTGAATGTGGACGCCATCAATGCCCAACCATCTCGCCCATATAAACTCTCGATGAGCTGGGGGGTGGCCATCTATGATCCTAACTGTCCGGTATCGCTGGATGAGCTCATGTCACAGGCAGACAAATTAATGTACATCAACAAAGAGGCAAAAAAGAAAAGCTGTTTGTTGTAAACCAAACGATTAAGGGGCTGGCCGTATAGGCAAGCTGTGACATCACTATGACAATTGCTATGACAATTTTTTTCTTCTACTCAACAAAAAAATGAACCGGGTGATACCGGTTATTTTGGTGTTAGCCTTTATTAGAAAGATCGAAATATGAAAACACCAATAACTATAAGAAACAAGATTTTCAAATACAAGAAAGACGCTCTTTTGTATTTTAAAACGAAACTTAATTCTTATGACTTTGGAGAGGTGTTAAATAAAAATGACACAGCAGACATAACCGCATTACTGCTGAAAAATGAAACAAGAAAAGATAAGATTGGCTGTGGAATAAAGGAAATAAAAATTGGTAAAGTGCAATTTGGAACTAAATGTTTCCAGATCATAAGGAATGACTTAACAATAGAAAATTTTTCTTACGTTTATTGCATAAA